>ERZ780141.41-NODE-41-length-92586-cov-4.111065_pt1 | contig 92586 bp, 88 predicted proteins | sample MGYA00433080_ERZ780141 | MGnify/ENA primary metagenome ERZ780141 (study PRJEB29588, sample SAMEA2154047) | human gut metagenome | biome: human gut; feature: human-associated habitat; material: faeces | place: Denmark | collected 2008/2010 ... | reverse complement strand
ATCCAGCGGCTCTTATATGTCCGCCACCGCCAAATATTCTGCACAATTCTGAAACATTAACATAGTCTTTTGAACGTAGAGATGCTTTTATTCCTTTTTCTGTTTCTCTTAAAAATATAGAAATTTCTACTCCTTCTATATCTCTTCCTTGCTCTACTATTCCGTCATAATCTCCATTCTCTGCGCCAACACTATTCTCATCATTTTTCGTTATATATGTAAATGCTATTTTTTCATTATCTAATAGCTCTAATCTGTCTAAAGCTATTCTATGTAAGAAAAACTTAGATTTTGAAGTGCTTGCAAATACTTTTTGATATACTTTAGATACTTTTACACCTTTTTTGCAAAGTGCTGCTACTAATTCAAAAGTTTCAGCAGTTACTCCATCATATCTAAATCCTCCAGTATCTGTAATTATTCCTGCTAATATAGCAGTTCCAATTTCTTTTGAAACTTCAATATTGAAGTAATTAAATAATACTAATAATAATTGAGCACAAGCTGGAGAGTCTTGATCTACATAATTGTAATCTCCAAACATTGTATTGCTACTATGGTGATCAATTACTATTTTTGTTTTTGCATCTTCAAAATATTTAGAATATCCATTTAGCATTTTTATACTTGCCGTATCCAATGCTATAGCTAAATCATAGTTTTCAATATCACTTTCTTTTTTGATATTTTCTATTCCTGGTAAATTTTCAAAAGCTCTTGGAAACTCCGGAATTATTATATCTGGAGTTTTCCCAATTTCCTTTAATCCAAGGTACATTGCAATGCTACTTCCAACTGCGTCTCCATCTGGATTTTCGTGTGTTAATATAACTATGCTTTCTGCTTTTTTTATTTCTTCTAATATGTTATCTAATGTCATCTTCTCCAACCTTTCTATTGTTTTCTATAGATTTTTTAAATTCTTCGTCTTGTTTGTTTATTTCTTTAATTATATTATCTATTTTCTCACCATATTCCATGGAATCATCTAATTCAAATATTAGTTCTGGTGTAATTCTTAAGTTTACAGTTCTTGCAACTTGAGATTTTATAAATTTTGCTGAATCTTTTAATCCTTCCATGGTTTTTGCTTTACTTTTAGAATTCAATAAACTCACATATACTTTTGCATATTTTAAATCTGGAGTGATTTTTACTCTAGTAACACTTATTAAACCTGTAACATTTGGATTTTTTAATTCAAATGTTAATATATGGCTTATTTCTTTTTTGAGCTCTTCATTTATTCTGCCAAGTCTGGCTTCATTTTTATTGTTCATTTTTTCTCCTTCTTGTACGTGGTTTTTCTTCCATAACGTATACCTCTATGATGTCTCCTTCTTTTAAGTCATTATAACCTTCTATTTGTAAACCACATTCAAATCCTTTAGATACTTCTTTAACATCATCTTTAAATCTCTTTAATGAGATTAATTTTCCTTCATGAATTACAATATCTTCTCTTATTACTCTTACGCCAGCATTTCTTTCTATCTTACCTTCTTTTACATATCCACCAGCGATTGTTCCAACATTAGATATCTTGAATGTTTGCCTTACTTCTACATTTCCAATTACTTTCTCTTCATATATAGGGTCTAGTAATCCATTCATTGCTGCTTCTACATCTTCTAGTGCTTGATAAATTACTGAATATAATTTTATTTCTACACCTTGCTTTTCTGCTGTTGATTTAGCATTAGCATTTGGTCTTACATTGAATCCTATAATTATAGCTTTTGCTGCCTTTGCAAGGTTTACATCTGATTCATTTATTGCACCAGCATTTGAGTGGATAACTCTTACTGCAACTTCATTGTCTGATAATTTTTCTAATGCTTGTTTTAATGCTTCTGCAGTTCCTTGAACATCTGCTTTAACAATAATATTTAATTGTTTTAAGTCTTCGTTTTCCATTTTTTCAAATAGATTATCTAATGTAACCTTGTTGTATAGGTTCATTGCATCTTCTCTTTCTTTTCTTTCTCTCTTTTCTATTAGATGCTTAGCCATTTTCTCGTCTTTTACTTCATAGAAGATGTCTCCCGCTTCTGGAACTTTTGTTAATCCCATTATTTCAACTGGAGTAGATGGTCCTGCTGATTTTACCATTTTACCTTTATCATCTTTCATTGCTCTTATTCTGCCAATTGTTGTTCCAAGTACTATTGTATCACCAACATCCAAGCTTCCTCTTTGTACTAATACAGATGCGATAGGTCCTTTTGCTTTATCTAATCTTGCTTCTATAACAACACCTTTTGCTTGTTTCTTAGGATTTACTTTTAAATCTCTAACATCACTTACTAGTAATACCATTTCCAATAACTGGTCTATATTAATATGTTGTTTTGCAGAAATTTCAACAAATATTGTATCTCCGCCCCATTCTTCTGGAACTAAATCATATTTCATCAATTCTTGTTTTACTTTTTCTGGGTTTGCTCCTGGTACATCTATTTTGTTTATTGCTACTACAATTGGAATTTCCGCTGCTTTTGCATGGTTAATTGCTTCTATTGTTTGTGGCATAACACCATCATCTGCTGCTACCACTAATATTGCAACATCAGTAATTTGTGCTCCTCTAGCACGCATGCTTGTAAAGGCTTCGTGTCCCGGTGTATCTAAGAATGTGATTTCTCTTCCATTTATTGATACCTTATATGCACCAATATGTTGTGTAATTCCTCCAGCTTCTCCTTCTATTACATTAGTTTTTCTAATTGCATCTAGTAAAGAAGTTTTTCCATGATCTACGTGCCCCATTACAACAACAACTGGTGGTCTTTGAACTAAGTCTTCTGGTCTGTCCTCTGATTCATCAAATAATATATCTTCTTCATTAACAGTTGCCTTTTTATTTGCTGTTACACCAAATTCTTGTGCTATTAAGAAAGCAGTATCAAAATCCAATTCTTGATTGATTGTTGCCATTATTCCTAACTCTAGTAATTTCTTAATTACTTCTCCACTAGTTTTCTTTAATTCAGCAGCTAAATCTTTTACGCTTATGCTTTCTGGAATTGTTATTTCTGTTAGCTTAAATATTTTTTGTTTTACTCTATCTGTAGTTTTTAGATTCTTACGTTTTCCACGTTTTCCTCTCTCTGTAGATAGATCATAATAATCTAACATTCCACCTTCTTGGTCTTCAAACATACTAGATAATTTATCAACTTGTTTTAAATTTTTTAATTTTCCCTCATCGTATTCGTCATTTTCATTAAATCTTCTACTCTTAGGTGCTTTCTTATTTTTGTTGTCATCATATCTATTGCTTTTTTCTTTATCTATAGCTCTGCTTGAATAATCCCTTTGGTTTTCTTTTTCTACAATCTCTGTTTCCATTATGTCTTTAATATTTTTGTCTATTCTTCTATTGTCTAATGGCCTTTGACCTTTATTAAATCCATTTGTTGGTCTATTTCCAAAGTTATTTTGATTGTTATTTCTATTAAAATTATTGTTTCTATTATAGCCGTTATTGTTGTAACCATTATTATTTCCATTGCTATTTTGGTTGTTGTTTCTGTTAAAGTTGTTATTATTTCTATTTTGCTGGTTATTTCTATTATATCCTCTATTATTATAATTATTATTTGAATTTTCTCTACGGTTATAATTAGGATTATAATTTCTATTATTGTTGTTATTATTGTGGAATCTTGGTTTATTTACTTCTGGTTCTACTGCTGGTTTTGTATCAGAAGCGGTTTTATTTGCTGTAACCACTGTTTCTTCTTTCTTCTCTTCTACTTTTGGCATTATTTTTTCGCTATCCTCTTTTATTGTTGTCTCTTTCTTTTCTTCTTTTTTTATCTCTTTCTTTTCTTCCTTTTTCTCCTCTTTTTTGCCCAATCCAAATAATTCATTTACTGTAAGAGGCTTTACTGTTTTATTTCTATACACTATGTTGTAATCCTTATTTCTTCTTTCTACAAATCCAACATCTTTTCTTCTATTATCTTTCTTTTCTTCTTTTTTCTCTTCTTCATCATCAGATAATATTACTTCTCTACGTATTATAACTGGAGAGCTCTTTTCCTTCTTTTCTTTTTTATTGTTTTCCCCTTCAGTTGTTTTACCCGTATTCTTTTCTGCTTTATTTGAGTATTGCTTCCTTATTTGGTTAGCTTGTTCTTCATCAATATTGCTTAGATGACTTGTAATTTTTAGTCCTAACTTTTGTGCTTTTTCTATTATTTCTTTACTTGCTACGCCAAGCTCTTTTGCTAGTTCATGTATTTTCATCTTACCCAATAAAATCACCCCCTAAAATATTTTTTCTTATCTCTGTAAAACTCACTTTTTTATTTTCTATCAACAATTACACCTCTTAAGCTCTCATAAATTTTATTATCTATCTTCACTTCAAAACATTTTTCTAATCTTTTACTCTTAATTGCCTTTTCTAAGCATTCTACACTATTACAGATATATGCACCTCTTCCATTTGCCTTTCCTGATACATCTATAAAAATGTTTTCATTTTTGTCTTTTACTATCCTAATAAGCTCATCTTTATTTTTTGAAGTATTGCATCCCATACAAGTTCTTTGTGGTATTCTTTTCATCTTGTACACCTCTTTATTCTTCAGTTTTCTCATTTTCCTCAGAATCAGAATTTGTATCTTCTTCGTTTTCTGTATTTTGTTGTTGTATTAATTCTCTAAATTGAGATTCGCTTTTTATATCAATTTTCCATCCTGTTAATTTTGCTGCAAGTTTAGCATTTTGACCAGCTTTTCCTATCGCTAATGATAATTGGTCATCTGGAACTATTACTTGTGCAAATTTTTCTTCATCTTTTATATCTACCGCTAAAACTTTGGCTGGTAATAATGCTTCTGCAATATATATTGATGGATCTTCATTCCATTCTATTACATCTATTTTCTCTCCGCATAACTCATTTATTATATTTTGTATACGAATTCCTTTTTGGCCTACACAAGAACCAACTGGATCTATATTTTCATTTGCTGAATATACTGCAACTTTGCATCTCTTTCCCGGATCTCTTGAAACACTTTTTATTTCTATTAGTCCTTCATATATTTCAGGAATTTCTAATTCAAATAGTTTTTTAACAAATTCATTATTTGCTCTTGAGATGGTTATTTGTAATGCTCCTTTTGCTCCTCTTTCTACACTTGCTATACATGCACGGATTTTTTTATTTACGTAATATGATTCTGTAGGTATTTGTTCTTTTATTGGCATTATGGCTTCTGTTTTTCCTAAATCTACTACAACAATGTTTTTATCTGCCTTTTGTACTATTCCAGAAACTATCTCTCCTACTTTTTCACTAAATTCATTAAAAATAACATCTCTTGAGGCTTCTCTAATTCTTTGGATTATAACTTGTTTTGCTGTTTGTGCTGCTATTCTTCCAAAATTCTTTGGTACAAGCTCTGTAGAAACTATATCGCCTACTATATATTTTGGATCTATTTTCTTAGCTTCTTCTAAGCTTATCTGTGTTTTCTCATCTTCAACTTCTTCTACAACAGTGTATTCTGCATAAACATGTATTTCTCCAGTTTCTTTATTCATTGTTATTTTTACATTTTCCGCATTTACATCAAAATTTTTCTTATATGCAGTTACTAAAGCTGACTCTATTGATTCCAATAAAAATTCCTTTTTTATTCCTTTCTCTTTTTCTAATTCATCCATAGCCATTATTAATTCTGTGCTATCAATGTTTTGGCTTACCTTTTTTACATTCTTCTTCATTTTTTTAATCAATCCTTTCTTTTACCATTTATATACTCTTTTCATTAATGCAATATTTTTTCTTTCTATTGTAATTTGTTTATTGTTATCTTCTAGTGTTACATTATTATCGTCATATTTAATAAGATTGCCTGTAATTTCTTTGCTATTTGTTTCTGGCAAAGCTACATAAGTTTTCACATAAACTTCTTTATTCAAATTATCTTGTAAATGTTTATTTTTTCTAATTACTCTCTCTACTCCAGGTGATGATATCTCTAAGAAATATTGCTCCTTTATATAATTTGCTTCATCTAGCATATCTGTAATAGCATTATTTACTTTCTCACAATCATCCAAGCTTATTCCTTTATCGTTATCAATAAAAATTCTTAGAAAATTATCTTTTCCTTCTTTCACATACATAACATCATATACTTCATATCCAATATTGTTAATTGTATCTGAAACAAGTGATTCTACTTTTTCTTCTATACTTGCCAATTTTAGCCTCCTTATAACGTTCGAGAAGAGTGGACCTTTTCCACTCTTCTGCCTTAATTACTATGCTGTTATTATTATACCCTTTATTTGGTAAAAATGCAATACTTTTTAATTTTTTTGCTAATTTTCATTTAAATTTCTATTCTTTCCTTCATTAGTCGTTGAACCAATTCTTTTAATTCTTTATTTTCTTCTTTTTCTAGTTTGCTATCAGTTTGCTCTATTTTTATTGCTAGTTCTTGTACTTGCTTTAATACTGGAATATCTTCAAATAAATTTGCAACCTTAAATTCTGGTAATCCATGTTGCTTTGTTCCAAAGAACTCACCAGAGCCACGTAATTCAAGGTCTTTCTCGGCTATCTTAAATCCATCATCTGTATCTGTCATAGTTTGCATTCTCTGTCTTATTATACTTGAATTTCCGTTATACTTTAATATACAATATGACTGATACTCTCCTCTTCCAACTCTTCCTCTTAATTGGTGTAATTGTGCTAGTCCAAATCTTTCTGCATTTTCTATTATCATTATGTTTGCATTTGGTCCATCCACTCCAACTTCAATAACTGTTGTTGATATTAGAACATTAATTTCGTTATTTTTAAACTCTTGCATTATTCTTTCTTTATCTTTTGCTTTCATTTTGCCATGTAACATTTCCACTTTATAATCTTTAAAAATTTCTTCTTTATATTTTTTGCTTAAAGTTTCAACTGCTTTTATATCCATTTCTTCGTTTTCTTCTACAAATGGACATACTATGTATATTTGCCTGCCTTCATCTATATTTTTCTTTACAAATGCGTTTATTCTATCTGTCATATTTTCTTTAACAGCTACTGTTTCTACTTTCTTTCTGTTTGGAGGCAACTCATCTATAATCGATACATCCAAATCACCATATAATATTATGGCTAATGTTCTAGGAATTGGTGTAGCTGTCATTACTAACACATCTGGATTAAGCCCCTTACCTGCTATGATACTACGTTGTTTAACGCCAAATCTGTGTTGCTCATCCGTTATAACTAGTCCCAATTTATAAAATTCAACATTTTCCTCTAATAGAGCATGTGTACCTATTACAATATCTATTTCTCCGCTTTTTTAGTCTGCTAACCATTTCATCTTTTTTCTTTTTTGAAATACCACTGACTAAAAGTTCACATTTTACTCCAAACTTTCCTAATATTTTATTAAAATTTTCCAAATGTTGTTGTGCAAGAATTGTTGTAGGTGCCATAATTGCTGCTTGGTATCCATTTTTAACGGCTTTATAAGCTGCTATCATTGCTACTATTGTTTTCCCAGAACCTACATCTCCTTGCAATAATCTGTTCATAGGCTTATCCGATTCCATATCAGAATCAATTTCTTCTAGTACTCTAAGCTGAGCTTTTGTTAAATTAAATGGAAGTGAGTTTATCACATCAGACATGTGAACATCTTTACTATATTCTATTCCTCTTTTTTCACTACCATACTCGTTTTTTAAACTTAATAAAGCAAGCTGCATTGTTAGTAATTCTTCAAATACAAATCTGTTTCTTGCTATTTTTAAGCTTTCAAAATCTTCAGGGAAATGAATTTGCCTTGTTGCCAAATTTATCTCTTCCAAATTGTATTTTTTTCTTATATATTCTGGTATTGTTTCTTCCAATTTATTATCTACTATGCTTATTGCATTTTCTACTATTTGCCTCAAAGAATTCTCATTCAATTTCTTCGTGGTTGGATATACTGGAATTATCCTGCCTGTATTTTTATTTTTTCCTTCTGGATCAGACACAGGTGAATTCATTTCTGCTTTTCCATTCTTTCTTGTTATTTTTCCATAAAATTTATATCTTTCTCCAGATTTATAATTTTGTTTTATATATGGCTGATTAAACCACGTGATTAAACATTCTTCTGTTTCATCCCTTACTATAAGTTTAGATACAGTCATATTTCTTTTTAGCCTAAAAGTAGAAACATTAGATACTGCCACAACATCAATTAATGCTTCTTCACCATCAGCAATTTCTTCTATATTTTTTACACATCTTCTATCTTCATATTTTCTTGGATAATATGTTATAATATCTTCCAATGTATATATTCCCAAATAATTTAATAATTCAGCCTTAGTGGGGCCCACTCCTTTTACATACTGAATATTTTGTTTTAAATCTGCCATAATAATCTCCCATATTTGCTTTTGATAATATCACAAACATGTGTTTTTGTCTAGTGATATTTTTTATTTTTTTAAAGTTCTTTTATTAAATAGAAATATTTCATATAGCACATTTCTGTATCCTCGCTATTAGCTGATTTTATAAATTCTTTAAGCAATATATATGATTTTTGTAAGTTTATATCATTGTATGGTGAATTTATTAATCCTTGTAATCGTGTATCTGCATCTCCTAAATTCGATAATATTGTGTCCCATCTATTTGCATCCAATAATGCATAACTTGATACTATATCAGATTTTATATATAATAGTTCTTTATCTCTTTTATTTTCACTATAATTGTCTTTATATTTGGCTAGTAAACTATACAAGTTTGCTATACTAATCAAACTATTTTGCTTATCTTTGGCATTCAGGTACTTTATAGCATTTTCTATATTATCATTAAATGTTAAAATATCAGCATTTGGCGTTTCTAAATTATTTAAATCAATTGTTATTACGCTCCATGCATTGCTAATTCTTTCTATTTCTTTTTGTATATAAGTCCAATCTATACTGTTTCTATCTATTTCTAGTACAGCTTCTGTATTTATTGTTGATATTATTATATTTGTATCTGCACTGCTTTTTCCATTATTGCCATTTTGTGATTCAGTATTTGTTTTTTCTCCTCCTGAAGATTCTTGATCTTCTTGGTTATTTTTCACTTCATCATTGTTTATCAAATGCTCTGTATTGTAATTATTCAAACTATTAATAGCGGACAAAAGATGCGTTTCTAGATACGCAATTTCAGCATCCACTTTTTCATATATTGTTTGGGGTTCTGTGCTGTTTTTAGATTTTATAAAAGAATATGCAATAACTCCTGTTCCAATTATAACTACTGCAATTACAATCATTACAATATATTTCATTATATTCTTACTCATTTTTTAATTCCTTTACTAAAAGTTTTCTTTTAGTTTGTCTTAAATTATTCCATTTTATTCTTGTATATAAAAAATATTATTATTTAAAATATTATAAAGAACAATCAATTTTGGAGGTATTATGTACTCTCGTGTGCGCTTGTACAGTAATAAAAATAAAGAAATTTTTAATTTTTTAAGCAAATTTTTATCGGAAAATCTTCCTAAACAAGATAATTATTATAATATGCTTGAATGGGAAAATATATATTCTAATCCTGTAGAAATTGCTAATATTCTAGGAGTTTTTATTGATAATAATGATAAATTTGATATTAATATGTGGATAAGCCTTGATAAGGATGTTTTTATTAATGTAACAGATGATAATGCAGACAAAATAATAAGGTATCTATATGAAAGATACCCATATTAAGTGCTATTCACTTTTTCTTTTTCTTGTCATCAACATATTAACTGCCTCTCTTGGCTCTAATCCATTGTATAAAACATCATATACTGCCTCCACAATTGGCATTTCGATATTGTATTTTTTTGATAGTTGATATGCAGCTTCTATATTATCTATACTCTCTATTGCCATACCTATTTCTTTTTGAGCTTGCTCTACAGTATATCCTTTTCCTATCAATCTGCCTGCTCTCCTATTTCTGCTATGTTCACTCATACAAGTTACAATTAAATCTCCGAGCCCAGATAATCCATAAAAGGTCTCTTGATTTCCACCCATTGCAATTCCAAGTTTTCTAATCTCCACTAATCCTCTTGTTATTAGAGCTGCAAAAGAATTATCTCCTAGATTAAGCTCTGTAGCTATGCCTGCACAAAATGCAATAATATTTTTCAAAGCCCCTCCAACTTCAACTCCTATCACATCTGATGAACTGTAAACTCTCATATTTTCATTCATGAAAACATCTTGTACTAGGTTCTGAAGTTTTTCATCTTTTGATGCAAATACAACAGCTGTTGGAATTTGCATTGCTACTTCCTCTGCATGGCTTGGACCAGACAATATACCATATTTTTTATCCGGTAATTCCTCTTCTATTACCTGGCTTAATGTGGCTAAACTATCTTTTTCTATACCTTTTGCACACATTATTATCGGTTGATTTTCTACATATTTTTCATATTTCTTTATTGTTGACCTTACAAATTTTGAAGGTGTTACATGTAAAATTATATCTGTTCCTTGTATTGCTTCTTCAATATTTGTATAAGCCACTATTTTGTCATCAATAATAGCTTCTGGTAAATTTTTGTACTTTCTATCTTTATTTATGCTTTCTGCTTCCTCTGGTAAAAAAGCCCACATTTTAATTGTGTTTCCTAATCTAGCTAGGTGAATAGCTAATGCTACTCCCCATGTGCCACTTCCTATTATGCTTATGTTCATTTGTATATTCCTTCTTATTTAGATTTTTTAAAACTTAGTTTGTTTTCTGTCCCTGTTAACAAGCGTTTTACATTAGCTCTATGATTAAATACTACTATAGCAGCAAGTACAACTCCAAAAATTATATAATTGCCTGGAACAATATAATTCTCTTGAATAAATATTGTTAATATTGGGAACAAGATAGCTGCACTCACCGAACCTAAAGATACAAATCTTGTTAATGCCATTAAAGTAAGTGCAAATACTAAACAAATTAAACCTATTTGCCAATTTATTATTAAAAGAACTCCTAATGAAGTTGCGACTCCTTTTCCACCTTTGAATTTAAAAAATATTGGAAAAGTATGTCCTATAACTACTGCCACCCCCGCTAGTTGAACTAATAAACCAGCATCTGTTCCTTTTACTATTTTGCTTGCTAAAACTGCAATTAGTATTGCTACAATGCCTTTTAAACAATCACAAATTAATGTTAGTATTGCTGCTTTTTTTCCAACCGTACGCAATACATTTGTGCTTCCTGCATTTCCGCTTCCTTTTTCTCTTACATCAAATCCTGCCATTTTTTTGCTTATTATTACAGAAAAGCTTATACTTCCTAATAAATATGCAATTATTGTTACTATTATATAAGTTGCCATATTATCACTCCTTAGTTATTTAGTTTTACTTTCGTTTTTATTTATTTTTTCTCTCACTATCATTCTAACTGTTGTACCTGTTAAATCAAACTCTTTTCTTATTTGATTTACTAGATACCTTTCATATGAAAAGTGGAATAACTTTTTATCATTAACAAATACCACAAATGTCGGTGGCTTTGTAGAAGCTTGTGTCATATAATATATGCGTAATCTTCTACCTTTGTCTGTTGGTGGTTGTACAACTGCAATTGCTTCATTTAGCACTTGATTTAATACAGATGTAGAAACCCTTTTAGCATTCTGGCTTGCCACATTATTTATTAAATCAAATAATTTATCTACTCTTTGACCTGTTTTTGCCGAGATAAATAATACTGGTGCATATGATAAATATGGTACTTTATTATATATTTCCTTTGTATATTTTTCTAAAGTTCCACTTTGCTTCTCATATATGTCCCATTTATTAACTACAATTATAATTCCTTTTCCTGCTTCATGTGCTTCACCTGCAATTTTAGTGTCTTGCTCTGTTACACCTTCATTAGCATCTATCATTAATAAACACACATCTGCTCTTTCTATTGCAAGTAAAGTTCTTAGTACACTGTATTTTTCTATTTTCTCTTCTATTTTGCTGTGTCTTCTAACACCTGCTGTATCTATAAATACATATTTACCATGTTCATTCTCAAATTCCGAATCAATCGCATCTCTAGTAGTACCAGCCACATCGCTTACTATAACTCTATTTTCTCCCAAAATTTTATTTACTAGAGAAGATTTTCCAACATTAGGTTTTCCTATTATGGCAACTTTGACTATAGAGTCTTCATCTAAATCTTTCTCTTTAGATGGAAGTATCTCATATATTGTATCTAAAACATCACCTATTCCAATCGCATTTGCAGCAGATACCCTATGTGGTTCACCTAAACCTAAATTATAAAATTCATATATTTCTGGTGCATCACTTCCAAAATTATCAGCTTTATTGCATACTAATACAACTGGTTTCTTTGATTTTTTCAATATTAATGCTATTTCGTTATCTGAAGCCATAATTCCTTGCTTTGCATCAGTCATAAAAACTATTACATCTGCCATATTTATAGCTATATCTACTTGTTGCTTCATTTGAGATAATATATCATTTGAAGAATCAAATTCTATACCACCTGTATCTATTACAGTAAAATCTTTTCCTCTCCAGTTTGCTTCTGCATATACTCTATCACGTGTAACGCCTGGTGTATCTTCAACAATTGATATACGCTTGCCAACTATGTAATTAAAAAAAGTAGATTTTCCAACATTTGGTCTACCGACTATTGCTACCATTGGTTTTGACATTTTTCTTTCCTCTTTCTTATAAAACTTTCTATATTTTACTATATTTTTCCGAATATAACAAGTACTTTTGTCTTATTGCAATAAATAACATCACAAGTAACCCTAGTGCTGAAACGATTACAGTTATCTTCATTCCCATTGTTCCTGTATATTTCACATTAATGCAAATATTTTCACTTGCTTGATTTACTTCTATTTGTATAAATCCTTTTTCCGATTCAGTATACTTTATATTTTCCTTAGTATTATCATTTAAATTTGTATATGTTATTTCATAACCTAAGTAATATATATATGGTAATTCTATTTTAGTATCTTCTGTAATATTGTTTATTTTCATTTGCATATTTGTGCCATTTTTTGAGTACTCTTCAATTGTAGTATTTCCTGAAACTATTATTGGCTCTTGAGTTCTTGTAATTATATAATCTTTGTTCTTGAAAGCATTACTTGGCAAGTATTCGAAAGATGCTAATCCCGCATGAATTCTGCCCGTATCACTTGTCACCTCGGTTGCCGGCCACAATTCTGTTTCATCATGTGCCTTATATTCAATTTTGCTTTTATATGGTACTAATAATAAAATTGAAATGCTTAATAAAAATACCACATCATATACTTTAACTTTCTTTAAAACAGTTCCTATATTAACTGCTGCAACAAAGGCAAAAAAGAATGATGTAAATTCAAATAGTCTAAATGTAAATTGAATCATTTTTAATATTGCTGGTAATTTTTCAAATGGAAAAAATCTTAATGTCATTATTGTTAAAATTATTCCCATTATTAAAAATATTAAGGTTATTTTCCTATATTCTTTTGGAATTTTATCATACACATACCCTATTAATACAATTCCTATTAAATTAACAATTCCTATTTGATATATATGAGTTTGTATTTTAGGCGTGTATATAAGTTCAATTGGATATACTTTCAAATTTTTAAGGTTAGTCGGTCTTTCCATTCTTCCCGGCACAAATACTTCATACGTTGTTGCCATTTTGTGTTCTAGAAGCGGAACCCAAAAGAACGAACCTATAATCACTATAAAAATCAAATTAATTATGATATTTTTTAAAACTTTTTTATTTCGTAATTTTTTTACATTTAACATTAAATATATAAAGCATAATATTGCAGTATACATTGTTATAATCGTATGAGTTAATATAAGTCCAATTGTTCCAAGTGCCATAGAAAAAGTTAGCTTTTCTTCATTTAATAAACTATATAAACCCTTAAATACTATAGGTATAAATATAAAGGAAGTAAGCTCTGCTAAGGCATTTCTAACATACATATCAGTTACTCTATATGGAGCAAGTATATATAATATTGCCGCAATCGTTGCAATATTATCGTTTTTTGTTACTTTCTTTGTAAATTTATACATTGCTAAGCCAGATAAATACACTACTACTGCCATGAATATTTTTATACAATTTGTAAATGACAGATTAAATATTTTAAATATTAGTGGTGCATATGCTGTTAATGGACTGTAAAATATATTCCATGAATAGCCAAAGCCATTGCAAAAATTTGACATTATTACACTAAAAAATTGCCCCTCACAAATAGATTGATATGTGCCCATTAATCTGCAAATATGTTGTATTCCGATCATCTCTATACATATTTAAGTTTTTGCTAAGTAATGGCACACAAATTGCTACCGTTGCAACAAATATTAATGCATATGGTAAATATACTTTTATCTTAGCTTTTGTATTCTTTTCCAATTTTTTCTCCTTTTCTAATACTTATTATTACATATATTATAGTTGTAATTGTTGATAATCCAGATACCACGTAGGAAATCTTTTCTATTGCTGTTCCTTCATATTTAACATGCACTTTTCCATTTTCTATATCTTCTGGAATTTTTATAGCTACAAATCCATTATCTGACTCAAAAGTTTCTATTTTGTACTCTTTACCATCTTTGCTCTCTATTTTGGCTGTATATCCTAAATAATACAAATACGGCAATTCTAATATACTATTTTCTTGTACATTTTCTATTTCAAAATCTAATTTTAGATTTTCCTTGTTCATATTAGTAATTTCACATTTTCCCTCTAACACATACACCTCGTCCGTTCTAGTTAACAAATATGTTCTTTCTTCTTTACTTGCCTTACGAGGAAGATATTCTCTATTTATTGAAAAATGATTAATCTTCAAATTGCTTTCTACTTTTTCTTCATATGTTTTGTCTATATTCAAATTTTCTTGTGGGATTTTATATCTAATTATCATCGGTACATTTAATATTGTTATAGCCAAGACTGTTATTAATATTGCTGCATTTTTACTTTGTATGTCTTTAATTATCATATATGCATTTATTGCACATATGATAGACATGAAAAAGCCAAAGAAAGTTAGCATCCTCCATGGATATTGCAATGTGCATAAAAAGTCTGGCAATAGTATCCACATAAAAATATTTAAACACATGATTAAAGATATAATTGCAAAAAATAAGAATATTATATAATCCTTTTTATCTTCAATTTTCTTATATGCCCAATAAGAGAATAAGCTTAGTAATATTATCGGAAGACCTACCTTAAAGCTAACATAATCTTCCTGCTTGTCTACAAAAAGTTCCCAAATTTCTATTGTTTGTGCCTGTACATATTTTCCATTACACAACATTATATCAGAATCAAAAATAGTATATTCTGTTGCAAGTTTATGTTCAATCATTGGCACTGTGAAAAATGCAGTTACTCCTAATATTATTAATACATCGATAACTATCTTTTTTACAATCTCTTTGTTCTTTAACTTTTTGTAATTGAAAATTACATATAGTAAGCAAAATAGAGCAGTGTATTCTGTAGTAATAGTGTGTGATAACATCAAACCTATCGCACCAATCGCTATCCAATAATGCTTTTTGCCATCTTTTTGCATTAAATTGTATAATCCTAAAAACACTAACGGTATAAACATGTAGGCCGAAAATTCGCCAATTGCAAATCTATCATATATTGTTTCTAGCTTATATGGAAATAAAGTATAAATAACACCTGCTAACAATGCAATTTCTTTCTTACCTGTAATTTCTTCAACACATTTATACATAGAAATTGCCGAAATAATTATTGTACACAAAGTATAAATTTTTAAAGCATCGTAAAAATGCGTGGTTATGCATTTAAAAAGCAATGGTCCATATGTGACTAGTGGTGGATAAAATAAATTTATGGCATATCCCCAACCACTGCAATAGTTCGGTTCGATAAATGGTGGGAATTCGCCTATTTTTAATATATTATCTGCTCCTATAATTCTTAAAATATGTAGACATCCATCATCACTTTCCTTAATTTGAAATTTTATTAATGATATGGCTGCTATTAAAGAAATTATAATTAAAATAAGATAATAATACTTTTTCTCTTCCTTAATTTTTGAAAACATTTTTGTCATAAGAATACTTTCCTTTGTTATAAAATTTTATCACATTATATTATTAAAATAAAAAAATAACAATACCTCAAAGTATTGTTATAAAAAAATTACACTATTTATAATTATTCAGCTGTATCTACAGATACTACTTTTTTTCCGTTATAGTAACCACAACTTGGGCATACTCTATGTTGCATCATCTTTTCATGGCATTGTGGACATTCTACTAAATTTTTGTTTTCTAATTTCCATGTAGATCTCTTTAAACCTGTTCTTGCTTTTGACCATCTTCTTTTTGGTTGTGCCATTTCTATTCCCTCCTTATAAGTTTGCTTATGTATATAATCTATATATATCGTTATTTTTAGTACTTTAAAATTATACATTCATTTTGCAGCTTTGTCAAGATAAATGTTTAAAATTACTGTATCTTATTTCATCATAACGCCTTTTTAGAGTTCGTCTCTGCCTATCATTCAATTTCATCCCATATTCAAATCTTCCTTCTAGCGCTTTTGGTAATATTTTTATTCTATAATTCATCTCAGCAACATCAAACTTATCAAAATAAAATTTTTTATTTTCGCTTTCACCTGGTCTAGCATAATCTTTATATTTCGTTTTATTAATCCATCTTGATTTTTTTAGCTCATCTCTAAATTTTTCTAGCTCTTTAACTCCGCCTTTGCTTTCTATTATTCCATACCCTGCGCCATCAATTACATTTGGCAAATCACTTGCAAAGAAATTTTTATCTATTATAATTTTCTCTAAAACTACTGTAAATTTCCAATTTACCTCTGGATCGTATAAAAAAACTAATTCCTCATTTTCATATTTTAATACGTCCCTTAGCTTAACACTTGTAACATCAAGCAATTCTTTATAGCCTTCTGGAACTCTATACATATATACATTCTCCATAAAAGTAGCCCCGTATCGCAATTTTTCAAATGATTTATTAAGTTCCTTTAATCTTTCTGGATTTCTTTTATATTCAGGGTGTTTATTTAAAAATATTTCCTGCTCATCTTTTCTAAACTCATATGAATAATCATTTCTTATTTCATATAATGTCATTATAATATATGCTAATCTATTTAAATATATATGATTCATTACTTGGAATCTGCGCCACATTTTAGGCTCATATCCATCTAGTTCCACATAAAATTGATATATTGGAAAAGTCGCCATTTTTCTCCTCCCTTAGTTATTCTTTAATTCTAATAAATTTATCTACATTCATTTTTCCTGCTCTAGTTATTGTATTATAACCATATTTATTTTTCAAAGCATCAATTACATCATCTATTTTTTCTTGTTTATCTGCTTCTGAATTTGTTTGTTGCAATTTAAATATAGATAATTGCATTTCTTCTTTTTCTACTAAATTATCCACTCTTACTCCCAAAAGCCTGATCTGTTTATTGGAAGATAAATTATACAATTCTGAAAATAGTTTTTTAGCTTCTTTATAAATATATTTAGTGCTATCTGTGGGTTCGCTTAATTTTCTTTGATGAGAAAAAACTTTGAACTCGCTAGTTTTTATTTGCACATTTACAACATTAGCTAAAACTTGCTGCCTTCTTAATCTATATGACACTTGTTCTACAAGAGCTAATAAAACTTCTTCCAATTTTTCTATATTAGCTTCATCGTGTGGAAGAGTTACAGAATTTCCTATTCCTTTTGGTTTTCCTCGTTCCGTTTCAACTGGCTCCATATCTATTCCATTTGCATATTCCCATATCATCTTGCCAAACTTACCAAATTTACGTATTAATATTTTTTCATCTGTTTTCGCTAAATCGCCTATAGTTTTTATTCCCATTTTTTCTAATTTTGGTATGCTTCTTTTTCCAACCATAAATAATTCAGATACTGGAAGCGGCCACATCTTTGTTGAAATTTCATTTTCATATAGTGTGTGAATTTTATCCGGCTTTTCAAAATCTGACGCCATTTTTGCTAGTACCTTATTATGTGCTATGCCAATGTTTACAGTAAGGCCTAGAGTTTCTTTTATATTCTTGCTTATTTGTTCTGCTTTATGTTCTATGCTTTCCCCTTCCGTCATAAATTGAGTTAAGTCTAAAAAGCATTCATCTATAGAAAATTGCTGTATCTTATCTGTATATTGTTTAAATATTTCTATCATAGCCCTAGAATATTCTTGGTAAACAGTAAAATTCGATGGAAACACTTGAATTTGTGGACATTTTTTTCTAGCAAAATACAACGGCTCTCCAGTTTTTATTCCAAACTGTTTTGCCAATTGGCTCTTTGCTAAAACAATTCCTTTTCTTTCATTTTCTTCTCCGCCTATTACTGCGGGTATTGTTCTTATATCTATGCTTTCTCCTCTTTTTAGCCTATCCACGGCCGTCCACGACAAAAAAGCATTATTTACATCTATATGTAATATTAAGCGTTCCATAAAATCACCACTTTTATTATAGAACATTTGTTTTTATCTGTCAACTGGTAAATTCTATATATAATATTCCATTATAACGGCAATTTTACCTTTTTTAGTCTCTCCTTCTACCTTCTTTACAATAAATTTTCCTTTTCCTCGTATTACTATTGTATCTTCTTCATTTATTAATTTTGAGGCTCTTGTTTCATTATTATAATTAATAAGAACTCTTTGTTCATCTATAAGCTCACTTGCAACCGTTCTAGAACAGTTAGCAATCTCTGCAACTATATTGTCTAACCTTAAAGAACTAACTGTTATTCTTTTTTCTTCCTTCTTTATTATTGGTTTTCTTACTTTAGAAATATCTAACCTTTCTATTTTAGCTTTGCTAAACCTAGTTAATTGTCCCAGATTGTTCAATATATATTTACTCATCTCTGGTGTTGTTATAATATCTGCTCCATCTTCAAACACCAATATATCTCCAATTTTTTCTCTCTTCATACCTAATTTCATTATTCCGCTCAAATAATCTTTATGTGTATATTTATTCTTTAATTCATTAGGAATCTCTATTCTTACTAAGGTTAAAATGCTTGAATAATTAAATCTATCATTTTCAAATATTTCACTATATTTTTCAGGGTAAATAATCAAAACGCATCTGCTACTTTCTTCATACGGTGTATAGTAAATATAGTATTTATATTTTTCAACATTTAAAATATCTTGGCTAATTTTTTTCTGATACATGTTCAAAAAATCAGTACAAACAATTTGGTTCTTCTTTTTTGCAAATTCTATTTTATCCAAAATCTTTGCTACCAATAATCTATCTTCTTCTTTATAATACCTGTTTAATATTTCTGTTTTATTCATTTAATTTTCCTTACCTAATAATTTCATTATTTGAGCTGCAATACTTTCAACATCTAAGTGATTTAATCTTTCTAATTCATCTACTGTTCCTTGCTTTACAAAGCCTTCTTTGTATGCACAGCCTTCTACTTTTACACCTTGTATAGAATATTTTGTAATCAATTCAGCAATTTCTGTATATAAACCACCATTTAAAACTCCATCTTCTATTGTAAGTACATTTTTTGTTTTTTCTATTGATTGCTTTATCGTCTCTTCATCTAATGGTTTTAAGAAGCTTGCATTTATAACTTCACATTCTATTATATTATTTAATTTTTCTGCCACTTTAATAGCTTTTGACACCATTTTACCCGAAGCTATTATAGTTACATCTTTTCCATGTTTTAATATTTCCGCTTTTTTGTTTTTCAATCTTTGTAGCTGGCTTCTTTCTTTATATTCAATTATTTCTTCTCTTCCACGTGGATACCTTATTACTACTGGTGTATTCAATTCATTAATTGCATATTCCAGCATATCTTCCAATTCTTTAAAACCTTTTGGTGCTAATATTGTAATATTAGGAATCAGCCTCAAAAATGCTATATCAAATAAGCCTTGATGTGTTTTTCCATCGTTTCCTACAATTCCAGCTCTATCAACACATATCACAACATGTAAATTTTGCATGCATATATCATGTATTATTTGATCGTACCCTCTTTGTAAAAACGAAGAATACATTGCTACTACTGGTATAAGCCCACTTTTAGCCATTCCTGCAGCCATTGTTAAAGCATGTTGCTCCGCAATTTCCACATCAAAAAATCTATCTGGATATAGTTTTTTGAATTTTGAGAGACCTGTTCCTGTAGCCATAGCAGCTGTTATTGCTACTATATTTTTGTTCTTTTGAGCTAACTCTACCAGCTTATTTCCAAACACTTCTGAATAATCTTTTTCTTTTACTAATTCTCCTGTACTAATATCAAAACTTGGCACACTATGATATTTATCAGGATTTTTTTCTGCATTTGGGTATCCTTTGCCTTTTATTGTTTTGCAGTGTATTAAAACTGGACCTTTAATTTTCTTTGCTTCTTTAAATATTCTTTCTAAACTTGCTATATCATTTCCATCAACTAGTCCTAGATATGTATATCCTAAATTTTCAAACATGCTGCTAGGTGATACTTCTAAAGCCCTTGCCAATCCTCCGGTATTTTTTTCTATGCTCATTTCATTGTCATTTAAAACTATTATTAAATTCGTATTACTTGTTCCTGCATCATTTAAAGCCTCTAAAGCCATCCCACCAGTTAATGCACCATCTCCAATTACAGCTATTACATTGTATTTCTCTTTTTTTATATCTCTTGCCCTCGCCATTCCTAGCGCAGCTGATATTGATGTACTACTATGCCCAGTGTTAAAGCAATCATATTCTGATTCTTCTGGATTTACGAAACCTGAAATTCCATTTAATTGCCTTAATGTGTTAAACTTGTCTTTTCTTCCTGTTAAAATTTTATGTGTATATGTTTGGTGCCCAACACCCCAAATAATTTTATCTACTGGCGCCTCAAACACATCATGTAGCGCTATCGTTAGCTCTACAGTGCCTAAGTTAGAAGCTAAATGTCCTCCCGTTTTAGAAACTTTATTAATTATAAAATCTCTGATTTCTTCTGACAATTCTTCCTTTTCTTTTATATTTAATTTTTTTAAATCATCTATATTATTAATTCTATTTAATTGATTGTACATTATTTTAGTCTTTCTGTTTTTTATATATAATATCATATATATAAATTTTTTTAAAGACTAGCTTTTTTATTTTATTTGTGCTATTATATATACCGTATTAGATATTGGGATGTCGCCAAGTGGTAAGGCCTCGGACTCTGACTCCGATATGCGTGTGTTCGAATCACACCATCCCAACCAAAGGATTGTGATTTTTATGATTAAAAATATTGCTAAAAATCCCGTTGCTAGGCACAATTATGAAATACTTGATACCCTAGAAGCGGGAATTGTGCTTACTGGTACAGAAATAAAATCTGTACGTAATGGGAAAGTTAATTTAAAAGATAGTTATGCAGCCATTACAAATGGCGAAGCTTATGTTTATTCCATGCACATAAGCCCATATGAACAAGGTAATATCTTTAATAAAGACCCTTTAAGGCCTAGAAAGTTATTATTAAATAAAAAAGAAATTTTTAAATTAGTTGGTATGGTTCAACAAAAAGGATATACCTTGGTTCCTATATCACTTTACTTTAAAAATAGTATTGTAAAGCTTGAGTTAGGAATTGGAAAAGGAAAGAAATTATATGATAAAAGAGAAGATTTGAAGAAAAAAGACTCTGAACTTTATATAAAGAAACATTTTAATTCTTAAACAAATTTAAACCCCGAATTTGATATCGGGGTTTATTGTTTTTATTATTTTTTTATACTATCTGTCATTAATATAAATTTAACTGTTCCATCTGTATCTTCATCAATTCCTGCAAAATTATTGTATTCGTCTGCTAGTTTTTTCAATGCTTCTATTCTTTCTTGTAAATCTTTGACTTCTCCGTTTACAATCTTAGATATTTCTTTTATTCCTTCATTATCAAATTTTTCTATTCCATTTGATAATGTTTCCATTCCGCTTTGAATTGTTTGAGAACCTGCTAATAATTGCTTATTAGCACTATTTATTTGAATTGTTGAATTATTTAATGTAGATATACCATTTTGCAACATTCCTGATTTTTGTGCTAAAGTTGAAGTTCCTGTAGTTAATTTCTTTGTTCCTTGATATAATTCTTTAGTTCCATCTTTTAAGCTTCCAACTCCGTCACTTATTGAATCAACACCAGATGAAATACTATCAAATCCTGCTGAAATAGATTTTATTCCTGCTTGAATACTTGTATTTGCTTTTTGCTTTAATCCTGTTAAACTTGTTTTTATACCTTTTTCATCAATTAAATCTACTCCTGCTTTTTCCTTTTCTGTAGCACTATCTATTGCATTTGATATTCCAGTTTTTAATGTTGAAGTATCCATATTCTTTGATAAAGCTTGTGTTAATGCTTGTTTTTGTTGCTCTGTTAATTCTATTCCATATTGTGTAGTAAACTCTTCATTATTTAAAATTGCACTTAATGTTGCTGAAGCTATCTTTTTGCTTCCTTCTGTAACTGCTGGAGTTAAATTTTCTTTTAATGTTGCATTTCCATTTTCAATTACATCTGATTTGATTTTTGCAGTTTCTTTTTCTTTTCCGGCTATTAACATATCAATTCCTTCTGATAGGCTATTTGCACTTTCTGTTAATGCAGATACTGCTTCTTCTTTACCATTTGCAACACCGTTTTGTAATTGATTTAATCCACTGCTTACTCCATCTACTCCACTATTTACCTTTTTAGCTCCGTTCTCTAATTTTGATGCACTATTATTTAGTTCATTAACTCCATCATTTAATAACCCATAATTTGTATTTATTGTATCTACTCCATCTTGTAAGCTATCCATTGCACTGCTAAATCCTGTATTCTTTTCTACATATTCGTTTACTCCATCTTGAAGTGTTTTAGCTCCTTTTACTAATTCTGTGCTAGATGCATCTAGAGTAGACATTTTACTATACAAATCGTCTAATTTGTCTAAATTATCTAAATCACTTTCTTCTATTAATTTTGGTGTTGCATATGACATAATATTTCCCATTTCGAAGTCTGTAGCTTCAAATTCTAACTCTACTTTGCTTGGTATCTCTAAATCTTTTTCATCTAAATCTAAGCTTTCTTGTAATCCTGGGCAAGTAACAGCAGCTACTAATGTTTTTGTTCCATTATCAACTATTTTACCATTTGATATAGTAATATTTTTAGCTACAGTATTATTTAATATTGTTCCTGTAATTACAACAAATGGTGTATACATTTTTGTATTTTTTCCATTAATTTTCACTATATGTTCATCTTTGTTTTTGTATTCTATAGTAATTTTTACTTTTCCACTTTTTCCTGCTAATTCTTCAGCACTTATTTCATTTCCATCTAATTCATATTTTATTGTACATTCCAAAGGTAATTCTTTTTCAGTATCACCTTGGTAATATATATCATTACCATTTGAATTCCATTTTAATATATTTTCATTTGCTTCAAATGTTTCATCTCCATTTACATTTTTTATATTTAGTAAATCAGATATATCTTTTAATATACTTTCGTTTTCTGTATTTTTAAGATGTGTACTTACTACAGTATTGTAATTCTCACCGCTATTCGACATTTTTCCATATACTGTTTCATCTTTAGTATATGCCAAGACTGGAGAAGCTGTTATAACCCCTAGTGTAAGTACTGTGGCTATTGAAACGCCTTTTACTAATAAATTATTTTTCATTTTTACTCATATCCTTTCTAATTTTTCTCAAAAACTATATTTTTTGTACGTTTTGTTGTTTTGCAAATTAATTTATCAAATGTAATCAAGAAAGCTGGTAGCACAAGTATAACTACAACCATACTTATTAGCGCTCCTCTTGATATTAATGTACAAATTGAACCTACCATATCAATATTAGATATTATAGATACTCCACATGTTGCAGCAAAGAAACATGAAGCACTTACTATTATTGATTTCATAGAATTATCCATTGCATATTTAGCCGCTTCTTTCTTATCTTTGCCATCTATTCTTGCATTTAAATAATTATTCGTCATCAATATTGCATAATCAACCGTTGCTCCTAATTGGATTGTTCCAATTACTATTGATGAAACAAATGGAATTGTTTGATTTAAGTAACATGCAAAAGACATATTTACAAATATTGCAAATTCTATTGTAGCAATCAACAATACTGGTATTGTCGGAGATTTAAATACAAATATCATTAATATAAGAATTACTACTATTGATGAAATAGTTACACTATTAAAATCAACATCTGCAATCTCTACTAAATCTTTCATTAAAGGTGCTTCACCTGCTAATATTGCATTTTCATCATATTTCTTTATTATTGTATTTATTTTATTTACTAAATCATTCTGCTCATCTGTTGCAGTTTCGTAGCTTGAGTTTACTAATATCATTTGATATTTATCACTCTCAAATACAGATTTTATATCTTCTGGTAAAACCTCATCTGGAATTGATCCATTAGTCAATTTGCTTTTTGCTAAAGACCACTCTACTCCATCTAGACCATCTATTTCATCTAGCATCTCATTTACTTTGTAATCTTGCATATTTTTATCTACTAGCACAATTTGAGTTGAAACCATTCCATATTTATCTGATAATTCTTTATTTGCAATTACACTATCAAGCGTTTCTGGCAATGTTTTGTTTAAGTTGTAGTAAACTGAAACATGGCTATTTCCATACATGGCTGGTATTGATAATATTACAAACATTACAATTATTCCTTTATAATGTTTTATTGTAAAATCTCTTATATGAGTAAACGCAGGTAATATTTCTTTGTGTTTTCCCCTTGAAATCACCTTGTCAAATACTAATAATGCTGCTGGTAATACTGTTACAACACATATTAATCCTATAAGGACACCTTTAGCCATTACTAAACCAATATCTTTTCCTATTGTTAATTGCATTGTACACAATGCTAAGAAACCTGCAATTGTTGTAAGCGAACTTCCAACTACTGAATTTAGTGTATTATCAATTGCTTTCGCCATTGCTTCGTTTATATTAGCACTTGTTTGTTTCTCTTTCTGGTAACTGTGGTATAAGAATATAGAGAAATCCATTGTTACACCTAATTGCAAAACTGTTGCAATTGCTTTTGTTATGTAAGATATTTCTCCAAATATTACATTCGAGCCCATATTATACAATATTGCAATACCTATACTTCCTAATAAAAATACTGGAACTATAAATGAATCCAATGAAATCTGTAATACAATAATACACAAAACTACAGCTACTATTACATATATTGTCATCTCTGAATTTAATAGATTCTTTATATCATCTTCTGTAGCAGATATTCCACTTACTCTACATTGAGTTTTAGCTAATTCTTTTATATCCTCTATAGCTTTTAATGTATCATCTTCTGCGATTCCTGTTTTAAATGTTACAAGTATTGGTGTAGTTCCTTCTTTGTTAATTACATCTTTTACATCATCTGGCAACATTTCCATCGGCATATTTGTTCCCATTATGTCTGTTGCTCCAATTACAGTATTTACACAATCAATACTTCTTATCTTTTCTTCTAGTTTTATTATATCTTTTGTTTGCATTTCGTCATCAACAATTAAAACTGAGAACGAGCCCATTCCAAAATCTTCCGATAATATATTTTGCCCATCCACAGTTTCTATGTTGCTTGGTAAATATGACAAAATATCATAATTTATTCTTGTTGCTTTTATTCCTATTACTGAAGGTATTAATAATAGCAACGATATTATAATTATGATCTTGCTATGTTTGCATACCCAATTTCCAAATTTGTTGAATTTTACCATTATAAATTATCTCCTTTCGTATTTTTGACCAGTAGTCATTTAGTATGATACTACTTTTCTGACCGTCAGTCAATACATTCTATGAAAATTTTACTAAAATATTTCATTTTTTTATTAATATTTGACTGTTTGTCAGTTTTATGTTAATATAATAAATAGATTGGGGGCTTTCATATGGGAAAAAGTTTTGATAATAAATTAGAAAAAGAAAATAAATTATTAAATACAGCTTTCAAATTATTTACTCAAAAAGGTGTTGACAACACCTCTATTCAAGACATTGCAGATAATGCTGGTGTTGGCAAAGGTACTTTTTATTTATATTTTAAAGATAAATATGAAATTAGAGATAAAGTAATTGCTGATTATTCGCAAAAACTTTTTAATAAAGCTTTAACAGCTTTAGACAAATCTTATATAAATAATTTTGAGGATCAAATAATTTTTATAATAAATTACATTTTGGATGAATTAACTAAGAATAAAATCGTATTAAAATTAGTTGCCAAAAATCTTTCACTAGGGCTTTACAATAATACAATTTCAAAGCTTTCTAATTTAGAAAATGATAATGAAAGCATTTATGATAAATTTGTGAAAAGATTAAATGAAAATAATATAACTTTGGGAAATCCTAAAGTTACTCTTTCTACTATAATTGAGCTAGTGAGTGCTACCTGCTTTAATTCAATACTATATGATGCTCCACTACCTATCGAAGAATACAAGCCTTATTTATATTCTATAATACGTAGCATATTAAAAGAGCAATAACTGTTTTGCACCTTAAAATAAAGGATGGATGTGCAGGAACATCTATCCTTTATTCGAGTCAATGGTAAAAGTTTTTATCCGATCGTTTTTTATCGCCTTTTTCCTTTGTTGATGCGGTGCATTTCTTCTACTATATATTCGTCTATTTTCTGACTCTGCTTTAATATCTTGTCATAGTCAGCATTTGCTGCGATTAATGATTCTAATTTTGCTGTGTGTTTTAATCTTGATAATACTTTGTTCATGCTTCATCAACTCCTTTGCACCATATAATAGCACAAAGTGTCAAGAAAATTTGTCGAAACTTGTCATCATCAACATATTTTTTTCTATTCTCTTATTTTTTACTTTTTATTGACATTCTTATAGCTCGAACACATAGATTCATCTGGTTGCTTAGTCTCGCATCCCTGTACTGGCGTAACTATTATCTGTTTTAGCTCACATTGTTGTTTCTGTCCATTATTATATTTACAGCTTTCAACTGTACAGTTAATTATTTGTTTTTCTTCCATAAATTTCATCCTTTCTACAAATATATTTTATGATATTAATATTATTTGTAGTTGATGAATTATTATTCATTTTTAAATGTATTTTGCCCGTTTTTTTCAATATTTTTTCTGGCGTCTTCAATGCATTTTTCTGGATTTCTAAAACTTAAATACCAACTCATTCCATTTCTTTCTTTTTTCTGTTGTTCCATTCTTTCTTGAAGCATGCTAAATGTTGTTGGCATCGGTATAATCATTGGATCGCAAGGCATCCAATTAACTGGAGCCATTTGATTATTCTCTTGTGATACTTGCAACGCATTTACTATTCTTAATATTTCAGATATATTTCTTCCGATATTCATAGGATATACAAGTATAGCTCTTACGATTCCTTTGTCATCTATAATAAACACATTTCTTACTGTAGCTGTGTTATTTACCTCTGTTGCTATCATTCCATACTTTCGTGCTATTTCTCCACTTCTATCTGCTATTATAGGAAACGGAATTACTATACCCGTCTTCATATAGATATCATACACCCATGCAAGATGTGATGGATTGCTATCTATACTAAGCCCTATTAATTTAGTATTCATATTCTCAAAATATGTATTTGCCTTAGCAAAGCCTATCATTTCCGTAGTGCATACTGGGGTAAAAACCTTCAATTTGGGGATATTATATTAATCGGCTAATTTCAGGTTTTAGCTCGAATTTCACACTTTTATCGTGATAAATCCATATTTTATCAATTAAACACTCTAAAATATATCTATTGGGCTCATTAGATTTTAGAATATCATCAAAATATTCTATTGCCGTTTTTAATCTTTTTATTTTTTCTGTGTCTAAATCTTCTTGCTGTTGCTCTAATAATTTTTGTAATTGTTCTATACGATTAGTTTTATCTTTTTCCACTTCTTTATATGTATTTTCAATAATTTCTCGTTGATACTCATTTGTAGTATTAGTTAAATCCTTAATTTTTTGACTAATCAAAACTTTGTATTCAGCATTTAAGTTTTCAATTTCAAATTTGATTTTTTCTTTATTATTTGTTTTAGCATTAGTTTTTGTTTGAAGCTGTATTTTATTTATTTCATCTATGTATTTATTTTTAGTGAATTTTAAAAATTCTCTGAAATGTATAATTATATCTGATTCTTTAATTTCATGGCATTTACATCTAGCTTTACCATAAGTTCTATATTGTGAACATTCATAACCCTTTTGAGATTGTTTTCTAGTTATAGTTATGCCACTTACTCCAAAACCACAATCGCCACATCTGCAAAGTCCTGAAAAGTAATAGTTTCTTTTTCTTGTACTTGATGTACTTTTTGTATTTAGTTTTCTCTTTCTTATTTCTTGAGCTAAGTTAAATGTTTCTTTAGATATAATTGCTTCATGATGATTTTCAAATACAAAATGCTCTTTCTCTGGAAGCTTTATTGCTTTACCTCTTATGGATACAGTCTTTTTCTTATGAGTTCTAAGTGTGCCACAATATACATCATTCTCTAAAATATTTCTTATCATATATGTGGACCATAATTTTTGAACAGGATGTTTATATATTCTGCCTCTTTCAAGGTGTTTCATTTGATAGTAAGCCGATGGAGTTGGATAATTATATTTACTATTTAGAATGTCGCAAATTTTCTTTCTTCCAATTCCTTCTTCAGTATATAACTTATATATCAATTCTATAACAGGTCGTAGTTCTTCATCAACATATAGCTTTGTTATATCCTCTGGATTTTTTATATATCCATAATAATTTCCCATAATTAATCTTCCTGTTTTTTGTTTAGAATACATATGATCTCTAGTTTTTCTTGAACAATCTTTAACATATCTTTCATTAAACCATGTTGTTATTCCAATAGTATCATCTCTATCATTTAAAACATCATAAGTTCCACCCATTTCAGAAACTAATATTAAATTCTTTTGAATATTCTTAAACTCATCTATTAAAACTAATACTCGTCCGTTATGTCTTCCAATTCTTGATAAATCCTTTGCTATGACTACATCAATTTTTCCTCCTTTTACTTTTTCAATCATCTTTGAAAATGCAGGTCTGTTAAAGGTATACCCCGAAACATTGTCATCTATATAAAAGTCTGAGATAGTCCAATTACGAGAAATTGCATAGTCTTGAATAATTCTTTTCTGTTCTTCAATACTTGCATAGTTTTCTTTATCTTCATCTCTAGACAATCTACAATATCCGTACAACTGTCATTTTATCCTCCAAATCTCGCCTGATATTGCTTGTTTTCATGTTAGCATACATTTCTATTTAATTCCACTTGTTTCGTAATTATTTTTTCAAGAATCTCGGGATAATTCTCTTTTCCACTTACGAAAATAGCCACGCTATATTTTTCTTGTTTATACTTTTTAACTAAATCTTTTGTTTCTTTTTTCTGGAGTTCTTCTTCTGTCACATAAATTTGAACATACTTCGTGCCTTGTATTTCTGTATTTGTAATTTGCATTACTTTTTAACTCCTTCATAACACTTCTAGTAAATGTTATGCTAAAAAGAGAATTGTTATCTCTTTTTATTTTAAATTACAATATAGAAATACAGTAAACCTTTTTTAAAGTTTGCAGGAAGAGGGAGACGTCCCGAATCCCAATAAGAGCCTAAAAGCGTGGCTTTTAGCGGGATAATCAAAAAATATAGAGGCGACATTTTGACGCCCCTATAAAATTATAGAACTATTATATAAATTGTAATTTGTTGCTCTACTTATTTTCAATTAGATCGGTATAATATATAATTTCTTTACCGAATTTTTTTTGCATAATCTATTTCTAATTTTGTACTATCTCCAATATAATTATTTATATTTACTACCAATATAGCATCTGATAATTCTATTCTTTTAAAATGTGCCTCTTTCAATTTTATTAATTGCTCTTCTGTTGCCTTCATATTTTCTAATACTGGATATACCGGTGTAAGAATACAATATCCTTCTAATGCCATCTTTTCAGCAACTATCATCATCTCTTTTTGAAATTTTAAACTTCCACATAGTGTTATTATCTTCATTTTGTAATCCTCCATACAAATTACTATTAATCTCACTTATTTATTGTAATTTGTCAATTACTCATATCTTTCTTCTGTTTGATAAATTCTATGTTATTTTTTTCTAAATCTTCAATAGTTATATCTCCATATTCTAAAGATGATTTTACAGTTTCTTGATAACCATTAGAATATATAACTATTACATATTTACTTTTTTCGCAAGGAAAATAATATATATATTCTTTATCTTCATAAAATTGTTCTAATGCAGTATTACATGTAATATTTTCTTCTTTTGTTTTATCTATTATCTTTAAGTGTGTAAAAGTTTGACTATTTTTATCTATATACTTATTTTCACTTATAAAAACAACTCCAATAATACAGATAATTGGTATTAAAATAATAATAATCTTTTTTTCTAAATCTTTATAATCAATTTTATTTTTTTCTAAAAGAAATATATTTCTTATTAATTGGTTGATTGATTTTATTCGCAATATACCAAACATAACTAACGCACCTACTACATTTAAAATCACATCATCAATATCGCAACAACCAGACATTGTAATAAATTGCAACAGTTCAATACCTATAACTATGCAAAGCATAGTTACTAAAAAGTTTTTAAATTTCTTTTGTTTTTTTAATAATATTGGTAAGAAAAAGGCAAAAGGCATTAAAGCAACTGCATTTCCTAAAATATTATATATAAATATATATGGTGCAATATCTCCACTAATAAATTTTGTAATGTAACCCAAAATTGTTTTAAATGGAATTAAATTAAATGAGTTAGACATATAGTTTTTAAACAACTCACTATTCCAATTTAATATATTAAAATCTCCTCTAAAAAAATAATCATCAAATAAAGTAAGTGTTGATAACAATATAATATATAAAATAAACCATATACCTATATTTATTTTTAAAACCTTATCCTTATATTTCTTATCTATATATTTTGTTAAAAATAAACCACCAAAATACATAAAAAGACAACCTGATAGTAATAATACTATTCTTCCAGTTGGACTTAAATGTAATAATTCATTAAACTCTAAACTAAAATAATATATTAAAATAATTATAGCAATCAAATATAATACCATACTTGCCATTAAACTTATTTTTTTCTTCATATATCAACACTTCTTTCTCAGCGATACCTTACTATTCGTATTATTCTTTATTCTATAGCTCCCACTATACATTTATTAAACATATACATTTCTACTTGTATTGTTTTATCAGTTGTTACATCTTTAATCATTCTGACTTCATAACCTAATCCTTGATATATGATTGTTTTCATAGAAGAATCATCTTCTTGCTTAACTATTGCAAATATAGGCTCTCTAAAACTACTTACCCTATTCATATCAATAGATATAATAATACAATATAATGTTACTAAAATAATTATAATGGATAATACAATTTTTAATGTTTTCTTACAAAATTTTACTACTAATAACATTGCTATAATTAATAAGATAAAAATTCCTAACATATTTTTCCCTCCATAAATTACTAATTATTGTTTGCATTATATCACAAAGGACAGATAATTTTCAACTAATTACCTACCCTATCTATTGTAATTTGTTTAACTGATTCTATAATGTCCTATAATATAATCTTGTCCGTATAGTTCTAAAACATCTTCTTCATAGTTTACTTGTATCGGATTTGCGTGGTGTATTAAAAATGGAATACCTTTTTTATTTCTCTTATCTGATATTATTCCTATATGGTCTTTAAATACAATTATATCTCCACCTTGCCATTCTTCTATTTGTGATAACTCCTTTGTCAGAGAAATACTATTATTTTTTAAATATATATCTAGGTTTCTTACTCTCCTAAAATCTATGTTTTTATCTATAACTTCAATATTATATTTTTCTTTATTATTTATAATATCTTCGTTTACAAGTTCCTTTAAATCATATCCAGCACCTTTTAATCCATTTGCAACAACATCAGTACAAACTCCATATTCATCATCTGGATATCCAGTTTCATAATATTTACTTTTATATTTTGGCTTTTTAGCAATATAAGTTCTTACATTATTCAATATATCTGTTTGGTCATCTATTCCATCATTGTCTTTATCAACACTACTAATATAAGTTTCAATATTAAAATCGCTATTAGAGTATTGTTTGTGTGGAATAGTGTTAAAAAAATATAATAACGCTACTAAAATTACACTAATAATTATAAATATAACAATTATAAAAATTCTTTTTTTCATACTAACTCCAATATTTCTTAAATATCTTGTTTACCGTCATTTGTAATATCTACATTTCCACTTACAGGAATTGTATCTCCTAAATAAGTAGGCTCTGGCTTAAATATGCATTTTATAAAATCTTTATCTCTCGCTAATATTTCTCTTAATTCCCTATATGCTGCTCCTACATATTGTCTTGGATCTGCTCCTACTCCATAGGCTTCCAATCCTAACTGATTTGCAATATATAATGCCCTATATAAATGGTATTCTTGAGTTACTATTACTACTTTCTTTGCTTCAAAAATATCTTTTGCTCTGTATATACTTTCATAAGTAGAAAATCCTGCGTGATCCATAAAAATATTTTCTGATGGTATGCCTTTTTCAATTGCATAATTTTTCATTATATTTACTTCATCATATTCTCTTCTTCCGTGATCACCACTCATTATTATCTTGTCTGACACACTATTTTGGTATAATTTTATACCTTCTAATAATCTATCTTCTAACATAGGACTAGGTTTATCTTTCCATATTCCAGCTCCTAGAATTATTATACAATCTACATCAGATAATGCTGTATAGTCATTTTCTTTAATAATTTGTTTATTTGTGGATATTCTTACATATAAATTTATTCCTAAAACAATAATAGTTATTAAAATAATAGCTATTATTCCATATTTTAATAATTTCTTCATTTAATCTTCTCCATAACTTACTATTTTTCTAACTAATTACTAAATTGTGTAATTTGCAATTATTTTTTACCTATCCTTGTCAAAAATCGTACTCCAAATTCAATAGCTAAAATGAATAGATAAAATCCCAGCCATATATCCAGACTTATTAATTTTACCTCTGCTGTATTTTCTGCTCCACTTCCATCGAATTTTCTAAAAAATAAAAATACACTCATGCCTAAAAATATAGATAGCACAAAAGCCATTATTGTTTTCTTTATAAATCCCAAATTTATTGTTTCCTCCAGACCTACTATTACTACTATTGAGCTCTACTATATTCTGGCAATTCATATTTCATAAACTAACTGCCCATTTTAACACCAATATTATTTTCATAAGGTTCATTTGGAGATACGCCAACATAGCGAATTACAATAACCCTTCATTTATAATTTATTTCTTATCTTCTTCTCTATCTTTTTTTAGCCATATAAGCAACTATTAAAATTATACCGACAAAATTACATCCAATTGATAAACCTACTAATAGTCCACTACTAAAATTTCCAAAACTGCTTGTTTCATTTCCAGTAAAAAATGTAAATGCTAAATATAATAAGTTCCCTAAAACTATTAGAAATGTTCCTATTTTTAATTAATTCACCTCCTATCTTAAATCTTTCTCCTCATTTAATTACTTTAAATTAAGTGCATCTTTAGGGCATTCTTTAATACATTTGCAGCAAAGTATACACTCAGTTCCATTTTTTCTTTTTCTTGAGTCATCTAGCATGTCCACATTCATTGGACAATTTTTTATACATTTTTTGCAATTAATACATTTACTATGATCACATTTAACTCTCAAATACGAGAAATAACTTGCAGGTTTTAGGAAAACAGTTATAGGACATATATATTTGCAAAAAGCTCTATTATCTTTAAATATAAAAGCGAGTAGTATTCCTAAAGCATAATATACTATATTTCCAATTATGAAAGCCCAAAACATTATATTTTCTAAGTTGTCTACATTAAATATAAATAGTGATGCCACAAATGTTAATGATAGCAAAAATATTATATATCTGATCCATCCTAAATTTTTTCTACTATTCTTAGGCGTTTTATATGGTAGCAAATCTAATACCATTCCTGTCCAACATGCATATCCGCACCAACCTCTACCAAAGAATAATGGTCCTGCTATTTTGGCAACAAAATAATGTATTGTTGCAGCTTCAAATACTCCTAAAAACAAGTAATACCAAAAGCCTTCAATTTGCATATTTTCTCTACATATAATTCCTAAATACACAAGCATATACAAGCCAACAGCACATTGAACAAAGTTTCTTGCATACTTAACTTTGTGTGACACTAAATACATTCCAAGTGATATACAAATTCCTATATAATTGAAATTGAACAAATAAAATAAGTTTTTTGTTGAAAAAAATAGCCAGATTGCCACAATTTCAAATATTAACATCGTTATTAAAACAATTTTATTTTCTTTAATCCATTTCAACATACTTTTCTCCTCAAATTATTATTCATTTTCTTTTTATTTTTTGGATAATTAAATTTAATCTCTATCTTCAATTATTTCTATATCCATTCCTTATATTTCTTTATATAAATTTTTTTTGCATAACTTGCTACAATACAATATAAGAATGTGACTCCAAATATCATGAAAATATATTTTAAGGCAATTGGTGCTAAGCCTATTGCAGCTCCCAGTGGCGTAAATGGTACTAAAATACCTATTATAATTAGCAGAATTGAAGATATATAAACTGCTTTGTGTGCATTACTTTGTATAAATGGCATTTTTGCCGTTCTTATAATGTGCATTCCTATTAAATTTGATACTATACTGTAAGTGAACCATATTGTTTGAAAGTGCGTAACATCTCTAACTGTGAAAACAAACCATAATAGTAAAAATACAACTATATCAAATAAAGAACTTACAGGCCCCATAAAAAACATAAACCTTTTTAAGCTTTTTATATTTAATTTTTTGGGCTTTCTAGTCAATTCTTTATCTACATTGTCAAACGGAATTGTCATTTGTCCAAAATCATATAATAATCCCTCTACTAATAATTGAATTGGTGTTTCAGGTAAAAATGGTAGTACAATGCTTGCAATAATTACTGAAACTACTTCCCCAAAGTTAAAACTTGTTGCCATTTTTATATATTTCATTAAATTTACATATGTTTTTCTTCCGCTCCATGACACCATCTAGTAGTACATTAAGGTCTTTTTCAAGTAATATAATATCCGCAGTTTCTTTTGCTATATCAACTGCAGTATCAACAGAAATTCCAACATCGGAGTTTGTTAACGCTGGACTATCGTTTATTCCATCTCCCATATATCCTACAACATTTCCATTTTGTTTTAAAACTCTAACAATCCTTGCTTTTTGTATTGGAGAAAGTTTTGCAAATATATTGTTTCTTTTTAATAATCTTGATAATGCCACATCTGATAATGTATCTATTTTATTCCCAGTTATGATTTCTTTTGAATCTATCCCTGCTTTATTGCAAACACATCTTGTTACTTCAACATTATCACCTGTAAGAACCATAACTCTTATTCCTGCATTGTTTAAGCCTTCTATTGCTTCTTTTGCACTTTCCTTTGGTGGATCTAGAAAACCAATAAAGCCTAATAAAGTCATGTCTTTTTCATCAGTGCTATTAAAATCTTTTTTATTATTAGTTATAATTTTTTTACAAATGGCAACAACTCTAAAACCTTCCTCATTTAAGTCTTTACAAATTTTTCTCATGTTTTCTATTTTTTCATTTGTAAGTTTTTCCGTTTGTCCCTTATATTCAAATGTTGTACAAATATTTAGAATTTCTTCAACAGCACCTTTGGTTATTAATTCATCTTTATTATCTATTTCTACTGCTATAGATAAACACCTACGAGAAAAGTCAAAAGGAATTTCATCTATTTTTTTATATTTTTCTACCCCATTCTCAATTCCAATAGTTTTAGCTTTAGCAACTACTGCCTCGTCTATATTGCTTTTTAGTCCTGTTTGCAAATAGGCATTTAAAAAGGCATATTTTAAAATGTTGGAGTCTTCTTCTCCATTTACATTTAAGTATTTTTCTAGAACAATCTTGTCTTCTGTTAATGTTCCCGTCTTATCTGTGCAGAATACGTTCATTGCTCCAAAGTTCTGAATTGAATCTAGCTTCTTAACAATAGTCTTCTTTTTTGACATTCTTACAGCACCTTTAGATAAACTTGAAGATAAAATAACAGGTAGCAATAGTGGTGTTATGCAAATGGCTATTGCAACAGCAAAAGTAAATGCTAGAATAATATCATGTTTTTCCACATTTATTAAAAATACTATTGGAATCATAAAAATCATAATTCTAATTAATAATTTACTTATACTTTCAATTCCTTTTTGAAATGCTGTTTTTTCCTTTCCAGAAGTTACGGTATTTGCTATTTTCCCAAAATATGTTGAATCTCCAATTTTTATTACAACACCTTTTGCTGAACCAGATACAACATTTGTACCCATAAAACAGATATTATCAAAATCAGATATACTGTCTAATTCTTCTTGATTGTTTTCTAATTCAACGGTTTTCTTTATATTATCAGATTCTCCAGTTAATGAAGCCTGTCCTACATATAAGTCTTTTGATTCGATTATTCTTAAATCAGCCGGTATAATACTTCCAGCAGACAATAAAACAATATCTCCTAATGTTACATTTTTAACTGGTATATTTATTTCTTTGTTATCTCTAATAACTGTAGTAGTTGTTTCAACTATTTCCCTTAATTTTTCTGCTGCCTTATTAGATCTATATGACTCAAAAAAATCTAATAAAGTACTTGCAGTAACTAAAATTGCTATGACTATTATATTCGCATAGCTTGGTTCTATTGCTAAATATATATCTGTATATATTAAGATAATTGAAATACCAATTAAAATGCAGTTAAAAGGTGTTAGTAAACTTTGTAGTAAATAATTATACCACTTCTTAGGTTTAGCCTTTTTTGTTTCGTTAAGACCAAATTTCTTAATATTAATTTCAGCTTGTTTACTAGTAAGCCCCTTTTCATTTAAGTTATGCTTTTTTAAAAATTCATCTCTTTTTGTAGTACTGTCTTCTCCATACATTTTTAATACATCAACATTTTCTTTTGAATCACTCATATTTACACCTCTTTACAAAAAAATATATAAGCTAATATAATAAGTTTCCTAATATAATTAATAATATTCCTGTTTTTAATTTTTTCATAATCAATCCTCCATTTCAACAAATTTCTATTTTTCTTTGTCAGCTAGTTCAAATACAGCTTTTGTATATTTTAATAATTCTTTTTTATTTTTAAATCCACAAGTTTTCGCAAAATAATCTGCATATATTGTGTCCTCTTTTACTACTCCTGTTTGTATTGCTTTATTTATATTATAACTCTCTTTTGATGATATATCTCTTAGTCTTAAGTATTCTGTTACTGTTAGATTATAAATATTATCATTATTTTTAAATTTTTCATAAATTTCAGTTGTTATTATTCCATTATCTATTAATTCATAGTTGTTTTTAAATTCTACAATTTTTTTGTCTGGATATTTTGTTACATTTGCAACTCGTTCTATATATTCTGCTTTACCTTCTTTGTTTATTTTTCCTACATTTACAGGTTTAAATATCATTATAATTGCAGATATAACAGCTATAATCAATAGTAGAACACCAATAGTACATACTAACTTTTTATTTAGCTTTATTTTCTTTCTAGTTTTAGTTCTTTTCCCTGCCATATAATCGCTCCCTTTATTTTTAAAAAGAGAACTAGAAAGTTCTAGTCCTCTCTTATGTAGTATTTTAGTTCATTTTTTTCTTTTTTGCAACTATTATTGTTGCTCCAAGTCCTATTATTGACATACTTGCTATTGCTACATAAAGCATTATATTGTCGCCTGTTTTTGGATTTGATCCATTATCTTTCATTTCTTCTTTATCTTCTGGTTTTGATGGAGTATTATTTTCGTTGTTATTGTTGTTTTCAGCTTTTCTTGCTATTGTAAATGTTGTTTCTGCTTCTCCTCCATCTGCAAATGCTACTTTTAATGTATGTTCTCCAACTGCAAGTGTATCTACATAGTCTTTATTTAATACAATTATTGTGCTTCCACTTTTGCTTGTATAATTTGAACTATCTACAAGTACATTATCTACATATACTTTGTTATTAAATAGGCTATAATCTGCATCTATTCTAAATCTTGCTTCTGTATCTTCTGTTATTGTATATGTTTGTTCTGCACCTTCTATTACTTTGTATTCTATTTTTTCTACTACTACTTTAATTTTCATATTTGATGTAATGTTCTTTAATTTTAATGTATTACCATCTAATGCTTTTTCTACATCATTTACTAATACTTTTACTAGTTTGTAGCCTGTGTTTGCTGTTATTGTGAAGTTTTTGTTATCTCCATAGTTTACTGTAACTACTCCACTTGGATCAATTGTTGCTCCCTCTACATCTTCAACTGTTACTGTGAAAGGTATTTTCTTATAACTTACTACAACTAATTTATGCCCATCCATAGTAAGCTCTAATTTGTTACCAGTTACTTCAACTTCAGTTCCTTCAACAAGAACTTTGTCAATCATATAACCTTCATCTGGTGTAAATATAACTTCTGCTTTTTTTCCTTCTAATACTTCTAAACTAGAAACACTTATTGTTCCATTTCCACCATTAACAACTCCACTTAACACAAACTTGTTTTTTACTACAACTGATATTTCAATATCAGTTACAGTTTTATAATTTATTGTATCTGTTGGTGTATAAGTAGCTTTATAAGTATGAGTTCCAGCAGTTAAAAGTTCACTAGGGTTATTCCAAGTAAATCCAGCTGGTAGTGTAATACTACTTAAGAAATCGCCTTTAACACCAGTTAATCCTGTTGGTACTGTAAATTCTGGTGTTGCTTGAGTAATAGACCAGTTAATAACTACATCCGTAGTTGTACCATCTTTCCACTCATAATTATCTTTATCTTTTAAAGATATTGTAAGACTATAATTACCTACATTTGTAGCAGTATTAGTACCTGTAAATTCAAATACTTCACTATCGTGGAATGAACTATATCCCTTACTTGTACCATCATATACAAATGATGTTGTACTAGCAGTCGGTTTATTTAATTGTGCTTTCTTAATTGTAAAAGCATAAGTAACACTTCCTACATAGTTAGGATTACTATCTTTAACTTTATAAGTTATTGTATAAGTACCAGCATCTATTGGAGCAAACTTACTACTATATGTTGTGCTACCAGTTCCATTGTAAAATATATCTAATTCATTTACATCGACTTTATTATCTTCAACTGTAATTGTGCCTGTTCCCCATGGAGTTTTAGTAGTATTATCAAAAGTAAATACTTGATTATCCTCTAAACCAGTAATTGTTACATTTTCTTTATTTACAACATGAACTGTAAAATCTTTTGTTGTTTCTTTCCATTCAGGAGTATTATCGCCACCAAGATCCATTTTTGCTGCTGTAACTGTCATTACAACATCACCTGCAGTTGCTCCTGCTACATATTCTTCATTTGTAGAATTATATGTAAGTGCTGTTCCAGATTTAATAGTAAAATCAATGTTTCCTACATTTCCAGTTACTGATTGTTCTAAATAACCTTTTGATATAGAACCATTAACTTTTACATATTGATCTGCAATTGCTAAAGGTTGAGAAGCACTTGTTACTTCAAGTGCACCATTTATATGTGTTCCCATTGTATAGTTAGAAGTAATATCTTCACCATTTCTCATTACTTTAACACTAGTTACAGCATTATTTGAAGAACCTACAAATTTTTGGCTACCAGTAATTGTAACTTCTAACATATCACCTGGTAGTAATACACTATCAGTATTTGTATAAGTATTTTTTGTTAATTCAGTACCATTATATACCTTAGTATCTGAATCAGCTGTTACAACTATTGGTGTTGTAATTGGGTTTACTGTTAATTTACCAGCAGCCTTTACTTTATTAGAGTAGCAATCAGTTACATCAACACCTTCTGCATTTGTTATTGTAACACTTTCAATTGTATTATTTTCAAGAGCTGTATCTTTAACATCTTTTACTTTACCAGTAATTACTGCAGTAACTAAATCACCATTAGGTAATTTATTATCAGTTACTGGACTAGCATTATTTGCCCATAAAACATCATAATTATTTTTTGTATGTTCTGTTCCATCATATGTAAATGATTCATCATAGCTTTTTACTTTTACTTCAGTATTATTTGGTGTGATTTCAAAATCAACACTAGCTTCACTTGCTGTATAATTTGGATTTGTAATACTTAAAGTTGCTTTATATTCACCTACTAATTTAGGTAATGTTGTTCCTATATCTTCATAAGAACCATTGTTTTCCTTAGAGTAAGTGATTTTGTAATCTCCTGCTCCTAAGCCATCAACACCTGTTGCAGTTGGTGGAGTTTTAGTAGTACCATAAACCCATGTACTATCTAAACCACCAATACCTACAGTAAGATTTTTCTTTTCAACTTTTAATGTAACTGTTGCCGTATAATTATTTCCATTATTATCAGTTACAGTAATTGTAGCTGTGTAAGTTCCAACAGGAAGTCCTTCTTTTGCCTTAATTTTATAATCTGTATTTGTAGCACCAGCACTAACTGTTGGTTGTGTACTAGGTCCTTCAACCACAAAATTAGAACTATCTACTGTTACATTTTGAATTTGTAAATCATTATCACTTATATTTTTAATTGATATACCGTTAAGACTAGGTGTTTCCTTATAAGTTTCATTTATTGCTACATTATTTATTTCAAATCCTTTAACTTTTTTTATAATAATATAAGGATCACTTCCTCCAGTTGCATAGAAATTTCTAACTAAAGTATTTCTATCTGCTTCTTCTAAAACTGGAGCTCCTGTTGTATAAGGTAGTTTTTGAAAGTATGCCTTAGAATTAGGAGCAATTACCTCATCTAATTTCATTTCACCCAATTTTAAACTACCTAATTTACTTGTAAGTCCTAGCACTTTCAATGACTCAAAATTAAAATTTAGTTTAATATCTGAATCAGAATTTGATATAGTGCCAAAAAGATACATACCATCATTTAATTTAAATACAGCATCTTTTATATTTACATCAACATTAAGATTTTTACCATTTGTATAGTAATCTCTAGAAAAGAATTCAAAGAAATTAGGGCTTGAACTAATCATTTCATAATATCCACCATCAATAGTTAGTCCAAATTTTTTTATTACTTCATCATGATTAGTATCATAATAATTAAAGAAAATATTTTGTCTTGAAAGAATCTTACCAGCTTTACTACTACTACTATCCTTAATAGTTAATTTACTATTAAAGTTGTAATAGTAATTGTTATTTGATTCATCATAATCAGACTGTCCATAATTAAATGAAAGACCATAAGAACCTATATCTAATGTTTGACCATTTAATTCAAGAGTAATGTCATTTACAACATAAAAATTTAGGAACTTTGTTAAAGTAATATCTTTTGCTAATTTAATTTCATTTATCTCAGAATCAATTCCTTTTGATGCATTAATTAGTTCTTCCTCATTCTCTACTGTGACTGTTTTAGCATTTACATTAGTAGCCCCAATTAGTAGAAAACTAACTAGCATTAATAATATTGCTACTAAATATTTTGTTTTATTTTTCATAAAACCATTCTCCTTTCTCAAATAAAACATTTTCTGTTTTATTTAACTCTAACACTATGTAACACCACCCTGTATTTATTGTTATTTGCACAGGTGGAAAGTGTTAGTAATGTATCTTCATTAGATACATTTACATTGAAATCTTTTTTACTTCTTTGTTTTATTGTGTTAATAAATTTTGAAAATTCATCATCGCTAAATTCTGTTTGTATGTAATAATCTTCTTTTTCTGTTTGATATATAGAAAATATTTGATATGTTTGATATTCATTTTCTGTTATAAAAGTTATATATTGGTTATCTTTATTATCGTACCATTCTTCCTTTATAACATTTTTTAAACTTCCAAACATACTATCATCTCGCATATTGTGTCCATAAACTACAATGTTTTTATCAGTTTCATCAAATTTATTTTTGTAATCTGCAAATACCCAACCTGCCACATTATACTTTTTATTAAAATTATGTGTTAGATAATAACTATTATCTTTAGCTTGTACTACTGGAATTTCTATGTTTGTATTTTCTACTTTCAGCCAAGCAACTGTATCAGAATTTTCTTGTTTTAATTTTTCAAAATTCACTTTATACTTATGTTCCTCATCGTTTGTGCTATCTATTTCAACGCTTTTTTCTATGTTGCTTATTATTTCTTTGTTTTCTTTATTGTTTTTAGCCCATACTATTATGCGTAGACATGAATAGATAAGAAGTATTAAAAAGATTAATTGCATTATTCTTATTATGAATAATGTCTTTTTGCTTTTTTGCTTTTCTTTTCTACTCATTTTTTATTAACTCATCTATTCACCCCCATCTAAAACTTTACTTTTCCATATAATCTTATATCATTTTTTAGCACAAATTACTATTGTACTTTTGGTGCAATTTTTCATTAAATTTTGCACCAAAAGTGCAAAGTTTGTAAAAAATGTTTATTTTCACAATTTTTTATGTTACAATATACCTTGATGTAAGTAAGTTAGGAGGTTTCTGTTTTGTATAATATTATTGTAATTGATGACCATAAAATGTTAAGAGAAATGATTTCTGAAACATTAAATACAAGAGGGTTTAATGTTGTTGCTTCTAGTGGAGATGCAAAAGACTCTGTATCTTTATGTGAAAAATTTAAACCTGATTTAATTTTAATGGATATTTGTACTGAAAATAATTCAAGTGGATTAGCATATTCAAAAATAATAAAAGAGAACTTTCCAAGTGTGAAAATTATTCTTATGACTGGTGTGCCAGATTTAACATTTATAGACAAGGCAAAAGCTAATAATGTTGATAGTTTTATTTATAAAAATATTAGTAGTAATTCTCTTATAACTACTATTCAAAATACTATTGATGGCTATTCTTTGTATCCAACTTCTAATAGTCCTAAATCCAATATTCCTGATGTTTTAAAGGATCTAACAGATACCGAATTAGGTGTTCTAACTGAGTATTGTAAAACATTAGATAGAGATGAGGTTGTAAAAAAACTTGGAATATCTGTAAGAACATTAAAATCACATATTTCATCTATTTATGAAAAAACTGGTTATAATAATTTAGCAAAACTTGCAATATATTGTGTTGGTAATGGTTTAATAGTTCCAAACCTCGAAACTCCAAAAGAGTAAAAAAATAACTGCTATTTCAATGTTAGCAGTTATTTTTTATTGATATATTTACCGAAAACTCTGGAACTGTTGAAATATAGAACATTCCTCCTAGTTTTTTTACTTTTCTTCTCATATCTTTTATTCCCTGATTTTCTGTAATAAATTCGTTTGGATTTCTGCCATCATTTGTTATTATCATATATGTTTCTTCTAGTGTTTCCCTTGTCTTCACAAATACTTTTGAACTTCCTGCGTGTCTTATTGCATTTGTAGTTGCCTCTCTTATTATTTCAAAGAACACTTTTGCAGTTTCTTTATTTTGAGGTAATTTTCCATCTATAATAATGTCTGTTCCGTTTTTCTTATGTATTTTTATTAAATTTTCTAGGTTTGTATTTGTGTCATCTGTATCTTCAATATCTATGAACATTTTTTGTATCATAAATTTTATTTCTTCAAAATTTTCTTGGGTTATATTTTCTTTATTTAAATATTGTTGCAGTATGGAAAGATTTTGTCCTAATATATCGTGATATTTGTTTTTTAATTTTAGCAGATTCTTTTCCTTTTCTAATTCTTCTATATTGTCAATACTTAATAATATTTTTTTATTATTCTCTTTCAACTTTTTATTTTGCCCATTTAACTTTTGATGTAATTTATATTCTTCTGTTATATCAAATGTAATTATCTCATTATTGTTTATAACAAAAACATAATATTTATTTTCTACTTTTACACAATAATTTTTATCTAGCTGGTCTATACTTTGTTTTATTATATTTGTTACATAATCTTTCTTTATATTTAATTTGTCTAGTATTTCATACATTTTATTGTTTATTAATTTTGTTTTCTTCCCTTTTAATACTAAAATTCCAAATTCACATTCATCTATAACTTTTTTTATTGAGAAATCTGTAATAGTTTCTTTTTTGTAATATCTAAAATACATATATACAAGTGAAATAATTTCATATATTATGCCCAGCAATGCAATTATAAATAAGATATTTCTCGATATGCTTTCTTGCATAAACAATGCTATAAGCATTATCATAAAAACAATATATTCTAGTGCATAATCTGTTATATTTTTATTTATTATTCCTTTTTTTAGTATGATTTTTAGAATCTGCCATACTAACAAAAAGCACAGTATTCCTATAATTGCTACCATAATACTAATTTTCTCCTCTTAAAATTTTCAATTTTATAGTTGTTTCATCTTCATTTACTATTTGCTCAATTTCTAATATTCTTTCTAATTGTAATTTTTCTATTTCTTTTTTGAAGTTCTTATGTTTGCTATCAAATAAATATTTTATTTCTGTATATGAATTGTTTACTTGTATATATAGAATAAAATTAGTTTCTCTAAATTTCATTATTGTTTCAAATATTATCTCATAAATATTCGCTGTTTCTCCACTACTTATCTCAAAATTATTTGTTTTCAAAACTCCATTTATTCCTAGTGCTTGTGCCTCTATTAACATTTCGTTTATGATTATTTCTAGTCTTTTATTATCATATTTTTCTTTGTTATAGCTTGATATTACTAAACTACTCATTCTTTTACAATAATTTAGTAGTAGTTTTATATTTTGCATTTTATCTATGTCTGTTATCTTCATTTCTTTTATTAGTTTATCTATCAAGTTTCTTTTCTGTTCTATCTTTTCATCTAGTAACTCTATAATTTCGCTTTTTAATTTTGTTTCATATATTTCTGTTGCTATTCTTCTTTGTTTTTGTAAAATTTTCTCTTGTTCCATAAGTTCTTGTTGTATTAACTTCAATTTTTCTTCATATTCATTTATCTTGCTATAATCTTTTTCTTCTATTGAATAACCACCACTTATAGCCTTAACATTTTTTACAATATTGTTATCTTTATATGTATTTTTAACTTTATTATCTTTTATATCATTTATTATATTTTCTTTTAGATTTATGGAATGATTTGTTGCAATTCTAGTTTTTCCATCTTGTGATATGATTTCTAATGGCAAATTTGAATTTTTAAATATTTTCTTATATCTAAAATTATTTGGTATTAAATTAAAGTCAAGCATCATTTCTAATCCCACACAAAATAATGTTCCTATTATTACTGACATATTTGTTTTTCTTATTACTGGAACATTTTTTATATATAAAAATGTATATACTAAACCAATTAAAATAATTATTGATATTGAAATTATGTTTTTGTACCCTTTATTTTTGCTTGATTTTATTAGATTTATTATTGCTACTACTATTAAACATAGAATCCAAGCAACTATTATAAAATACCCTATATTATGATTATAATCATTTATATTGCTTTTTATTTTGAATACAATATTATGTAGGCTATTTGTAAGTACTAATAAGAATAGTATTGTTGATATAATTATTGTAGCAATTCTTCTTTTTTTATTTTTACTGTTTATTAAATAACTACTGCAATTATAATAAAATGTTGGAATCAGCAATAGTGGTATATAATACAAATACCACAATATTTCTGTTGCATACCCTGTTGTATATGTTTTAAGCATTCTTACTACCATCCAAAATGCTAATAGCACACCTATTGATAATACATATTTTTTTAGTGTTTTATCAAATATTCTTATATATAATAGTGTTATCCATATTGTATATATTGCCAAAGCTAATACCGTTTGTTGAGTCTGTGTCATATTTACCCCTTTTTTATTTTTGATTTTGTTATAATTTCTATTTATCTACACTAGAATAACAGATTTTTCGTTTTTTTTCAACATAAAGCAAAATACTAGCCTTTTACAGCTAGTATTTTATAACTTTCATTTTTCTTTTCATAATTTAAAAATATTTTCTCCTAATTTCATATTCTTCCCACTTTCACATACAATTATATAAGTGTTACTGTAAAACCTCTACCAAAAGTCTTTGGAACTTTGTCAAAGATTTTTAACATTTACTGTACATATAATCCTACTACTTTCCCAGAATCAAAGTTAGTAATCTCTGTTATTGTTTCATTATTAGGCTTTTCGGTAATTGAATGTACACTACTTACATATCTACTCATCTTTAATTATGATTGCTAAATCTTCCTAATCAGTCGCCTCACGATCGATTTTGTGGCAATTTTTATTCATTTTAGAATAAGTTATCGATTAAAGAAATGTTAAGCAATATCAAGCGTTTCTGATATTTCCCCAAATTGTATGCTCATACGGGGGTAAAATCTCCTGGATGTGAAAATAAAACTACCCATTTTCCTTTATACTGATTTAAATTTATCTTTCCCATTGTTGTATCAGCTTCAAAATCTGGGGCCTTTTGCCCAATTTTTACAATTCCATTCATCATTATTTCATAGTCCATAAAAATAAACTCCTTTCATTATTTTATAGTATGCAAGAAGTTCTATTTTGTTAATATTTATTATTCCAGCTTTTCTAGATATTTCTTTTTTATTTTGTATGAAGAATGTACATATCTATTAAGAGTAATATTTACATTGGAATGACCTAATATTTCACTTAATGATTTAGGGTCCATTCCAACTTCTATGCAGTTTGTTGCAAATGTATGTCTTAATATATGGAATTTATATGGCTTTACATTACTTTCTTTTAATATGCATTTATATATGTATTGATAGCTTCTCGGTTCTAAAAATTTTGTTTGTGAACCTGTAAGGAAAAAATCTTCTTTTTTATAATGTTTTTGTATAGGTTGTAAAATTTTATATAATTTATCTGACATTGGTATTGAGCGTATAGAAGTTCTTGTTTTTGGAAGATCTATTATTACACTAGATTTCTTCTCTATATATACTCTTTGTAATGTCTTTTTCACATTAATAGTTCTATTTTCCATGTCTATATCTTTCCACTTTAGTGCACATATTTCTCCAATCCTTAAACCTGTGTTAAGGCAAATTATAATTCCAAGGCTTTTTAAACTATTTTCCTCAAAGCAATGCTTTATCAATCTACTTTTTTCTTTTTTATTCAATATATTTAAACTAGATACTTCCAATTTGGGTAAATTAATATCTTGAATATATATGTCAGTATGGTATTTACTATTGGTATACTTTAATATTGCTTTCAATACATTCATAATATCTCTTGTTGTCTTCTTTGATAATATCATAGATAAATCATGGATATATTTATTATAATTATATTTTTCTAATTGTTTCAATCTCATTTCTTCAAATTCCGGTAATAAATGTTTTTCTATTATAAACATATAATTACAATAAGTAGACTGTTTTATTGTATTTTTCTTTTGCTCTAGCCATTCTGTTGCCAGCATTTTAAAACGAATTGTTTTATCGTATCTTACACTTATAATCCTTTGTAAAATTCCCATATAATCATCCCCATAGTGCTACTTTTTTATTATTTTTACTCTAACAATCCTTTTATTTTTTACTTTATCTATCTTGTATATTACTTCTTGTGTTTCATATGCTATCTTTTCGCTCTTTTCTGGTATTTTTCCTATTTTGTCAATTAAATAGCCAGCTAGAGTATCATAATCGCCTTCCTGGATTTTTATATCTAGTATTTTTTCTAAATCATAAATTGCAACATTACCTTCAAACACATACGTTGTATCATTTATTTTTTCATATTTATATTCTACATCATCATATTCATCATATATCTCCCCTACAATTTCTTCTAAAATATCTTCCATAGTAACAATACCCGCTGTTCCACCATACTCATCTATCACTATAGCCAATTGTTTTTTATTTTTGCGCAATTCATTAAATAGTTCATCAACCGGCTTAGTTTCAGATACATAATAGGCTTCTTTCATTATATGTTTCACTTTTGTATTCCCTCTTTTTCTAGCAGTAATTAAATCTTTAACATACACAATTCCCTTAATCTCATCCACTGTTCCTTCATATACTGGTATTCTACTATATTTATCATCTTCTGTAAGTGTCTCAATCATCCCAGAAATAGTTGCATTCATATCTATTGCAAATATATCATTTCTCGGAATCATAATTTCAGAAACAATTTTGTCATTAAATTCGAATATATTATTTATCATTTCTTTTTCTTGTGATTCTATTGTTCCTTTTTCTTCTCCGGCATTTATCATCATTCTTATTTCTTCTTCTGTTATATCTTCAGATTCTTCCGAATTTACTCCAAACATCTTTGATATAACGTTAGTAGAAATTGTCAATAACTTTACAAAAGGTGACGTTAATTTTGATATAAACTTTATTATATACACACTTGTATAAGCAACTTTTTCTGCATATTTCATAGCTATTCTTTTGGGAACTAATTCACCAAAAACCAAAGTAAAATAAGATAATATCACTGTTATTAGCATTATTACTATATTTCTCCACGTTCCTATAGAGATAGATGGAATAGCCATACAAAATAGTGGTACTACTTTATCTGCAAATGTATCTACTGCAAAAGCACTAGATAAAAAACCAGCTAAAGTAATACCAATTTGAATAGTCGCTAAAAATTGGCTTGGATCTTTTAACATTTTATTTATTAACTTTGCCCTTTTATTTCCATCTTTTGCTTGTACTTCTATTCTTGCATCATTAAGAGAAATAAAGGCTATTTCAGATGCAGCAAAAAAAGCATTTAATAAAATTAAAAATATTAATATTACTATATTACTAATCATATTTCACCTACTATTTCTAGTATGCTTTTTTATGTAGCATTTATTCAGTATAGTACATATGATTAGCAATATAAATTATTTTACTAAAAGATATCCTACAATTCTTAAGTATTCTATATTTTCCAAATTATTTTTTTCATCTTCTTCATATCGAATATTAAATTCTGTTATGCAAAAATCAACATTCTCATTTATAGTTAATAGCTTATTTTTACTTATGTATTCTGTTGAGCTATTAGTTCTATTTTCATTAGCAACATTTTGAATATATTGTTTTAAATTTATGTAAATTTCGTCTCTTAAATTCAAATCTTCTAAATGTTCCACACTTAAATCATTATAGGTTTCTATTACTCTAGACATTAGTTTGTAGCCTTCAACACTAACTACTCCATTTGAATCAAGCATATAGCTTGCAGATTTTGTGCTATAACACGTAGTAGCTTTATATGGATCAAGTCTATTTTGTAAAACATTTCCTAAGCCCAATCTACTTAATCTTTTGGGGATGTATTTTTCTCCATCCTCTTGCTTTTTCAAATAAGAATAAGCACTTACTATTATATCTTGTTCTCTTTCATCTAATTCTTCAAAACCTTTGCCCTCTGTCCACGCTTTATCTAATCTTCTTCCTTGATTTATATTAGATATTGTTTGCATATTTATAATTGGGCATATTGTTACTACGGCTATTAATACCATGGCAGCAGTATAAATATGTATTAAGTATTTTTTATCTTTGTATACACTTAAGAATATAGCTATTGCTTCAAATATTATAAAAATAATTCCCAAATATCTTATTGGAGTTAACCCATTTTCAGCACAACGAACTCCTATTGAATACACTTGTAATCCGATGAATGGTATAAAAGCAATTGGTAGTAACTTGCAAAGCTTGTTGATTATTTTATTCTTTTCTTTATAGCTTTCCAATGCTATCCATTCTGGGAAAGATACAATAAATAGTACTGATAATATTCTAAAGATGGCATTCTTTGGTATTTGTTTTAATATAAATATCTTCGCCATGTATATATAAATTATAGCAGTTGCTAATAATATTAATGGTAACAGTACAAAACAAACTATATTGTCTATAAATTTTGTTACTTCTGTTTTAGTATCTGTTACTGCCATTATGGTAGCTGGAAGTAAGAATAAACCTAATAATGCTGTTTGCATTCTAAGCATTATAACAATAAAACTACTTCCATCTAATAAAAGCATTTCCAAAACAAAAAGTATTGCTGTTAATCCTATATTTAGAATAATATATGTAATACCCATATGAAGTAAATTTTTACTTACTTTTAGTATATATTTGCTAAGACCTTCCCCTGAGTCTTTTGTAATTTTAAAAATTGCTAGTAATAATACAATTAAACAATAACCTGTTACCATTCTCGAAATTGCATATGTATTATGGAGCTTAACCACATAATTTATTACAATAGCAATAATAATTCCCAAAACGTATAAAATTCTTCGTTTTTTTGTATCTTGCATATACGTTTCAATCGCAAAAAAGTTAAGTGCACACAATACTGCAATCATAAGAAATCTGCTTGTAAAATTCATAACAAAATTACTTGGCATTAATGTTAATATTAATGTTGTTACTATTATTACAATATTTGTTGCTGAATACTGCTTAATATTCTCCTTATACGTTGTAAACATCCTTTTAAAAAATTCTTTTATTTTCATTATCTCTTCTCCCCTTATTTTATAATTATTCTTCCGTTCTTATTTTTCTTCTTTATTTCATCAGAACGATAAGATATAATTCTATATTCATTCTTTCCATCAAATACGATATTAACAGATTTTGTATAGTCATTATCTACTACTCCATGCTTTTCCTCTATTACCAAACTTGCCTTTGTTTCTTTTAGAGTTTCAAAGGTAGTAATAAATCCTATTCCAGTTCCGCCTTCATCCTTATGAGTAGTTGCAGGTTCCAATCCTAATTTTAATAAAGTATCTATCTCAAACTCTATTCCTGTATCATATACAGAAAATTCATAATATTTATCTTTCATTCCTAGAATTGCAATGATGCTTCTATTCTTATTATCACTATGATTAATTGCAATTATTGCATCTCTTATATGATCACCAATCAGTGTAACTAATCTACTTTTATCTATTAGATTGTTTATCATATAAAATATATTTCCATTTATCGGCAAATTGAAATCTATATTATTATTTTTACATTCACTTTGCGTATATTTAAACATATCATCTATTTCAGGAATATTGGTTGTGTACAACCTATCAGCTGTTTTTATTTCTTCTACTTTTCCTGAATATTCTTTCGATAGTGATTGTATCTTATCCATAATGCCAATTTCATCACTTGCCTCAGATTTTGAATTCTTTACAAATTCCTCTACTGCTAATTCTAGTGATTTCTGCCTATTATAAAACTCGTGATTTAATTTGCTTATCTTAAACCTTTCATCTGACAACTCTTGAATTTTCTTATCTTTATTGGCAATTTCTTCTTTATCTTCCTCCAATGTTTTCTTCAACAGTTTCTGTTTATAATACAGAATTAGAGTTTTTTGAATCATTATAAACATTATGATGCCAAGAATTATGAATGCAACTAGAATTTGTCTTGTTAAATTTCCATAATAATTGCCAAATAAGCAATACAAAAATATTAAAACAGAACTAATATTTATCATTATAATATCAATATATTCGCTATTTGTCTTATTCTGTATAAAATCTAAACCTTTTTTGAATCTTTTTATTTTAAAGAATATAATATAAATAATTACATTTATTATAGAGATTATCACTAAATTTAAGCTACTATCAATTATTAACAACTTAAGTTTTACTCCAAGTTCTATTATGCTAGCTAGCGTGAACATAATGTATTCTAATGCACTTGCAATGAGGTTTGTAACGAATATAGATTCGTTTGATTCTCTATCCATAAATTTTATAAAGCCTAATTGTAAGAAAAATGTAATGATTATTATCCATATTCCACTTATATATTGTTTTATCATGCTTGTTATTGTTGTTATAAAAATACTAGCTAAAAAAATTTTTATATACAATGCAGGATTTCTTGTTCTATTTAATATTCTATAGAATATTAAAATTGTAAGAATGTTTATTAATAAATATTTTAATATTGTATTAATTAAATTTTTATCCATAAAACATGCCCCTGCTTTATTATACATAAAAAAAGAAAGGTAATCAATAACATTTACCTTTCTTTTAAAGATTATAATCCTAAGATATATCTTAACCACTCCCAAATGTCCATCGTATCCATAGGTTTCACCACCAATCTTTTCATTTTTTACAATAAAAAGATATCACCTATACCATGTGGTATAAGTGATTGGCGGTAGCTCATTTTATTTACATTTTTTGATTTTCTTTTATTTTATGTGACAATTATAGTTCTTTCTTTATCTTGCTTACATAATAATATATGAATTCTGTTGGAGTAGGCACTCCAGTTTCATAATTTATCTTAGCAGTATAATATGTAGTCAAATCTTCTATTGGTGATATTCTCCAAGCATACAAAATTGCATTTTGCATTGCTCTGCTAATTGTGCTGTTTGGTCTTTTATACGTGTTACTTAAATATTGAATAATTGGTGTCTTTTCATTATTGTTTTCATTCTGTATTAAATATTTTATTGCTTCATGTAGATATTTTCTTCCTTGTAAATGTGTTCCAACACCTATTAAATCTAATGCTTCATCTATCTTTTCGCATACCTTTTGCATATAATCTTGATCTGTATTAATTGCCATTTCAGGGTTTACCTGCTCATTTTCTTTATAATCTTTTAATATTAATAGTGTATTTATTACATTCTGTTCTGAATATTTTGCTTGTTTCTTATAAAATATAAAATCAACTTTATTGGAATGTAAATAATCATATACTGAATCAGAATATACATTTGTGGTTACTACTATTTTAGGATTTACTGGAAGTTTTAGTTTTTTCAATTCTTTAAGAAATTCGAATCCGCTACCATTTCCTGTTCCACTATTCAACTCTAAATCTAGTATTATTGCATCCGGTGAATTTTCTTTTACGCACTTTATTCCTTCAATATCAGAATCCGTTATTCCAACAAATTCAATATCACCCATCGAATTTGCTATTTTCCTAAAGTTATCGCATGCTTTTATGTCATCCTCTATAAGCAATAATTTCATCATAGTACATCCTTCCTCTTATTTTTATTTCCATTTATTTTCATATAATATCATATATTGTAATATTTTTCCAGTTTTTTATTAAAATTTGCCTATTTAAACGCAAAAAACAGGTATTTAGTACAACTGTTTAGTAACTATTTACCTGTTCTTAAAATATTCTATTATAAATTCTGTTCCTCTTCCTTTTTCAGATTGAACTTTAATTGTTCCATTTTCTTTTTCTATTATTGTTTTTGCTAGTGAAAGTCCTATTCCTATACTAGATTCTGCAGAACCTTCACCTTTATAAAATCTTTCAAATATATGTTTTATATCTTTCTTGTTTATTCCTTCACCATCATCTTTTATCCTTAATCTTGTGAAAACAAGATTGTTTTCTACATTTATATATATTGTACTACCTTGTTTGCTATGCTCTATTGCATTTTTTATTATATTTGTAAGAGCCTCTAATTGCCAATTATAGTCTGCATTAATGTATATATCACTATCTATTTTCTTCTTTACATTAATATTCTTTACATCTATTAATATAGCTATATTATCTAACACATTATCTATCAACTTATTAAGATTAATTTTTTCATCTCTCATCACTATTGCACCTGCATCAAATTTTGCAAGCTTCAATAATGAAATTACTAAAGAAGATATCCAATTAACTTGTTTGCTTATTTCTTCTATAAATTCTTCCCTTGTACTATCATCCATATTAGGATTTTCTTCAATATTATCCAGCATTATTCTTATTGATGTAATTGGTGTTTTTAATTGATGTGATATATCTGCAATCGAATTGCTTAAATTATTTTTCTCTTTTTCACTATTTATTGCAGCTTCTTTAAGTAATATTGTTGTTTTATACAGTTCATTTCTTAGTTTAGAAAGTTCACCTTCTGTATTTTCCTCAATTTTTAATTCATAATCTCCATTATTAATTTTATTTAATTGAATAATTAACTCATCTATCTCAGCATCATGTTTTTCTTTTCTCCTTATTATAATAAAAGCAACTATAAGTCCCATTATTAGTATTGCCAGTGCATCTACTTTAATTATCTCCTTTTCTTTTTCCTCTAATTCTCTTATGTACGATATATTATCTTTGTAACCATATTTTTTTATAATTTTATAGTTCTCGTTATTTTTGTCTATAGTATCTTTATTTTGAAGTATACTTATAATTTCCTCCTCACTAACTTGAGGATACTTTTCTCTTACAACAGCTATTATGTCTACAATCGTATTATTTACTATTGTTTCATAATTTTTATATTGCAATTTTAATATTATAGTAAACACTATTATTACTATAATTGTTACTAGCATTGTGGGAACAATTACTTTTTTTAAATTCTCTTTTTTCATATTTTCACCTATTAATCTATTCTATATCCAATTCCCTTAACTGTTTTGATAATATCTTCTTTTCCAAGTTTTGCGCGTATTCTTTTTACATAAACAGTTAAAGTATTATCATTCACAAAATTTCCTGCAACATCCCAAATCTTGTCCAAAATGCTATCCCTTGTAACAGTTTTACCAATATTCAATAATAATAATAATAATATTTTATATTCCAAAGCTGTAAATTCTATTTCTTGCCCATTTACAAACACTCTTGAAGCATCTACATCTACAACAACATTTTTCGCTTGAATTCTTTTATTTTCTGTCTTTTCATACCTTTTTAATATGTTGTTTATTCTAAGTATCAACTCTCTTGTTCTAAATGGTTTTATAATATAATCCTCTGCTTCAAGTTCTAATCCATTTACAACATCTTGTTCTTCATCTTTTGCCGTTAAAAATATCACCGGGGTCTTTTCTTTTTCTTTTATAAATTTACATAGCTCAAAGCCATTACCATCTGGTAGCATTACATCTAAAATAATAAGATTGTATTTGTTTTCATTTAGTAATTGTTTTGCTGCAAACACGCTTTTAGCAGGAGTAACCTCAAAATCCTCCTGCTCTAGCGAATATTTTAACCCTTTTATAATTATCTCATTATCTTCTATCAATAAAATATTTTTCATATATCTCCTTTAGCTTCTCACATTTGATTATACATATTTAAATAGTCATTATATATTCCTGTTGTAGATATTGTTATAAACTTAATAGAATATATATCACAATATACCAAACTATCATTTTCAAATGACCTTAGCAATATATAACTTGCTCCAACATCTTCCAATATTCCAATTCTATCTACAAGATTATTGGTTCCTATTAGAAACTCCACTCTCATAAGCTTACCTATTTGTTCCCTTAAAAAAGCCGGTGTATAAATCGGATTTTTTAATGTTTCTGGCCAGTTATCTTGTGGTATCATTTTATTTTCTTCCATATTATACCTCTTTCTATGTTTTACTATACAGAGGTGTTGGCCTATAAAAACAATGGTCTCCCAGTCTTGTGTGTATACTTCCAGAACCATTATACGGGAATGTACTTGGACAAGTTGGTCTAAACGGATTCATGTACCATAAACATATATCTACTTCATTTAATTTATTGCCAGCTATCGCCCAATCAGCAATATTGTATTCAATCTCTGTCGGAATCATATTATATATATTTTGACTATTGTATACGCCTCCAAGAATTTCCCTAGCACAATCAAATTGTCCTTCTTGATACAGTATATTTCGTATATTTCCACCTTGCGAAACTCTGAGATATTCTCCTTCTGAAGCATTTACTCTATTCATTATTACAGAGGCAACTGCTTTCATTCCGTTATCACCTTCGCCGCCAGCTTCACATTGAATCATCCTCGCCAAAAGTTCTCTATCTGAATATGCCATAAAATTTACACCTCTTTATATTGTATGAACATGCAAATTTTATGGTTAACTTTATTCTGCTTTTTCTATTATTTCTTCATTCTGACTTTTCTGCTTTTTTTCTTCTCTTCTATCTCTAAATGTGCTTATCATAACAATTATTGCACTTATTATAATAAATAAGTAGAAATTTGCACCTCTTGTTAAAAGCATTGCACTACTAATTATTGTCTCTGGGAATACATTTCTAAATATTCCTAAAAATCCTCCTTCACTTACTCCAACTGAGCCTGGCGAAGGTATTCCAGACACCGTAGCATATAGCACTGCCTGCAATGTTGCTATTTCGAAAATGTTGTACTCTTTTAATCCAAATGCCAAGTAAATCCAATATGGCACACTATAATATGCTATCATCTGTACAAGTGTTGTTAATATAGTTTTTAACATTAATATTTTATGTTCCTTTATGTATTTAGCACTTGTCTGATATGATTCTAATTCTTTTTCAAGTTTTTCCTGTTTCTTTTCCACATTATGAATTCTAAAGAATTTCAGTAATTTCACTACAAATTTTATTAATCCTTCTGAAAGCCTTTTTGAAAAAATCGCAATTATCAATAACATTAGTGCACTTGAATTTAGTATAATTCCAATTATTAATAAATAAATCAGACCGCTTTTTAGCACATCAAAATGTATTACAGCGCTTATAATTCCTACTGTTATTGTGACTATTTGCAAACTACAAAGTTGCATTAATAGTGCCAAAGTAGAATTCGCAACAGAAATATCATCTTTATGCATATAATATATCTCCATTGGCTGTCCTCCGCTGGCAGCAGGAGTTATTGCACTAAAGAAAAACCCAATTAGTGTGTATCTAATATTACTTATAAACTTCGATTTTTCGCCAAGTTCTTTCAAAATTCTCGTAATATTTACAGCTTCTCCTAAAATGTAAATGCTCATCGCAAGCACTGCAAATAAAATATATTGCTTTTTTACCTTGGCAGCAACACTAAATATTTGCGAAACATCTTGATCTTTCAACACTAATGAAAATGTTAAAATTATAAGTAATATAAATATTGTTAAATTAACTAATATCTTTTTTATTTTGCTTTTCTTTTCTTTTTCCATACTATCCTCATTTTTTATTAAGTCTATCATTCATTTGTGACTTTTAAGTGACTATCTCTATTCAAAAATTGCTCTTACTTTTGGTAATAAATAATGACTGCCACCTTTTCCTTTTACGTTTTCTACCATGCTTACTATTAGTAATGAGTTCTCATCACTTTCTCCTACGTTAAACGCATTAAACCAGCCTATCTCTGTGCCTTCTGTGTCGTCTTTTGATTGTTTTATTTCTGCTGTTCCTGTTTTTCCTGCTATTGTTTTTCCCTCAATTTTTGCTGAATGTGCTGTTCCACTCGGATTTTCTACAACTTGTATTAAGTCGTCTCTTACCTCATTTGCAGCTTCTTTTGAAAATGCATTTTCTTTATAGTATTTAGCTGTTTGTGAACTTGCATTTTCTTTGTATTCCAAGTATGGCATTATCATGTTGCCTTCATTTACAAATGCCGAGTACATCATCGCCATATGTATTGGGTTTACTAGCACTTCGCCTTGACCATATCCAGAATTTGCAAGTTGTGTTTCGTTTGTAAAGCTTTCACTGTTTGAGTATGAAGAATTGCTTATCGTTTGTGGAAATTCTATTTGTTGTCCAAATCCTATATTCTTTAGTGAATTTATTAAATTTTTGCCTCCTATTTTTAAAGCTGCCTTAGCAAAATATATGTTGTCTGAATGTATTAATGCATTTCTCAGATTTGCCGGTCCACTATATGTAGAAAGTGTTGTTATATAGAAATCGCCCCAAGAATTATTGTTTTGCCATTTTGTTCCGCTTCTGCCAAAGTCATCATCTGCCGAAAAAGCACCAGTAGTTAATCCTATTGCACCAATTATTGGTTTAAATGATGACCCCGGAGCATATGTTGCCAAATATCTATTATATAATAAATTATCTGGGTTTTCCGTTAAATTCTTATAATCTGCCGTTGTCATTCCTAAGCTAAAGTCATTAGAATCAAATGATGGGCAACTTGCAAGCGCAAGCATTTCTCCCGTCTTTGGATTCATAACAACAACAGCGCTCTTGTCGTCTTTAAACTGTTCATATACAGTCTGTTGTAGTTTGCTATCTATAGTCAATTTCACGTCTTGACCATCTTTTTGTTCCTGTTTTGCAATAGATGTTTTCTTATTTCCATTTGCATCTTCTATGTAGATTTCTGAACCGTTTACTGCTCTTAGAGTGCTTTCGTAAGCACGTTCTAATCCATATTTTCCAATTTTACTACTTGAAGTATACCCCTCTTTTGCCTTTTCTTTCAACTCTTCTGAATTTATTGGTTGGATGTAGCCCACTAATTGAGAGGTTGACACTCCCTGTGGATATATTCTCTCATCTGTATCAATTATTTTTACTCCTTTTATCTCTAGTAATTTATTCTTTAATTCCATTTCATTCTTTCCCACAGTCTTTAACGGAACAAAAGTATCAGCCTTGACATATGATGCCGAAAGCTCGCTATTTATACCAGCTGAAGTCATGTTTAAAAGTTCAGCAATTTTTTCAATATTTTCTTCCTTATTATCACTCATCTTTCCAGGAACAAGGCCTATTTGCGAAGCAACTCCATTTGTTGCCAAGTATTCTCCATTTCTATCTAAAATACTACCTCTCTTTGCTTCTATGGTCTTTACCCTCACCTTATCTTCGGTATTCAACTCTAGAAAAATTAAGTTAGACGTCCAATCTATCTTATATTCTTTTTCTTCGTTCAATTCAAGAGTTACAGTATTTACGAAGTCAACATGTCCAGACATTGTATCCATACTATTTTTATATGTAACTTTTGCTAATTTTTTTTCATTTTCTATACTCTGTATGTCAACACTAAAATTTTTAGCCTCTATGCCTTCATAAATATTTTTATTTCTCTTAATAAAATCTTCTTCCGAAATATTAGCTTTGCTTTTTGATGATAACAAAGAATACATATCTTCATACTTCTTATCATTAATATATGAAGCAAAAGTCTGCAATACGTTTTCCGGTTTATTTTTAGGTTTATTGTTAAAATAAATCGTTATTCCTATTCCCACAGATATCGCTAATATTAGAATAATGCTTATTACAATAATTATAATCTTCTTATTTTTCATTATTACTTTCACCTATCCTCTATTTTCCATTACATTATATCATACAAAACTATGAATATCATCAGTTATATAAAATTTTTCAAAAACAAAAAGACCAGATTAATTACAATCCAGTCTTTTGCTAGTTACAACTTATTAATCCAGTCATTTTTTCCATATATAATTCTTTCTATTGTTACAATTTTTTTATTTTCATTTATTCTATAAAAAGCTATGTAATTCTTTATAATTAACTTTCTAATCTTTAAATCCATCAATTTTTCATCATCAATAATTACATATTTTTGTGGAAAATATTCTAGCGATTTTATTCTTTCTCTTATTATTTTTACATATTTTTTTGCAATAGTTGGTTCATTTAATGTTGCATTTATATAAGTGATAATATATTTCAAATCATCTTTTGCTTTTCCAGACATCACAACTTCATATCTTTCTTGCATTTGAACCTCCTATTTAATTCTCTAGTATTTTTTCAACCTCTTTAAAAGTTTCTTCTACAGAATGGACATTTCCCTGTTCAGAATCTTTTATTCCTTCCTCCAATTTTTCTCTTAAATCTTTTTTATCTTTTGCAACTACTTCTTTAGGCGCTGTAGATACTGCAACGGTATATTTCAAGTATTCAATATAATCAAGTACTTTATTTGAAAGTTCTTCCGGTAAAGTTTCTATTATATTGCATATTTCTTGCTGCTTAGTCGTCATATTATCAACTCCTTTTTCATTTAATATAAATATTATATCACACCTTCTACAACATTTATACTGTTTTTTCAGAATTTTTTTATTTGCATGAATAAATCATGCAAATAAATTTTTATATATTGTCTTGTCTTATTGTTTCTATAATATTCTGTTTGTTTATTTTGTTTAACGAATATTTCATTGTTAGTCCTACTATTATAAATACAAATACTACAGAAATTATTATTGCTTGCCATGGTACTATGAATCCAAAGTCTATCGAATTTGTAAATGATTTAAATATTTCATACGAACCAAAAAGTCCTATTGGTATTCCTATTAGCAATGATTTTGCTCCATACATTATGCTCTCTAATTTTATCATTTTGTTAAATTCTTTTGTTGTCATTCCTATTGATTTTAGGTTTGCAAATTCTTTTGAGCGTAGTATCATGTTTGTTGTTATTGTGTTGAATATGTTAGTTACACCAATTAGTGTGATTACTGCTATGAATCCATACAAGAATATTGATACGAGTATTATTATTCTTTTTTCTTGATCTGCATACTCAGCTAAATTGGTTACCATTATGTTTTCAAATTCTTCGCTTTCTTTTTTCAGGTCTGTTAGCTTGTTTTCTATTTCTGATGGTTTTTGTGCATCTATGCATAGACTTCCACTATTTAATTCACTCTTATCTTTAGTAACTACTGGATAGTCCTCTGATACAAACAAGTAGCCTCCCTCTGTATAACAGCTTTCATATCCCATTGGTCTTTCTGTTGTAATTTTAGAAATCTTAATTTGCTTTTGCTCATCATCCATAGTAACTTCCATTGAGTCTCCAGCTTTAACATTAAAATAATGCTCAACCTTAGATTTTCCTTGTCCTAGATAATGTATCATGTCGTCTCCAAGTATTGCTATGTTTGAATAATCTTTCTCGTTCATTCCAAGGCTTTTTACATATGACTTGAAGTAGTCATTGTTAACCATAACAATTGTCAAACCTAGAGTATTATATTCATATTTTCCAACATCTTCTGGGAAGTCTTCTTCATATATCTGTTTTTTATTTTCTAATTCTTCTTTAGCAAAGTCTGTTCCATATTTGTTTACATCTATCTCAGCACTAGTCTGATATGAATAACTATAGCTATTTATTCCACTCCATGTCGCAATTTTTTCATATAATGCTTCATTTCCACCATGTACGGTTATGTTATAGTTTAAATCTGTATAATATGAGCCTGTCATCATCTGTCCATAAGTTAAGAACGATGAAAGCGCTATGAATATTGATATACTTACAACTAGTGATACAACTGTTGTTCTGTATTTTTTTCTATTTCTTTTTAAGTTTTTGCTTGCAATTACTCCGCCTATTCCAAATAATTTTTTCGTTAATTTTGATGTTTTTATTTTTCTTGTCTTTATCTTTATATCATCTGTTCCACGTATTGCTTCAATTGGTGGAATTTTAGATGCTTTTATTGCAGGAATTAAGCATGATAAGAATATGGTAATTCCAGAGATTACTACTGAAATTAAAATTGCCATTCCTGGTACATTATACACAAATTCTGTACCTTCCATCATGTCTCCAATTAATAAATTTACTATCCATAATAAAATTATTATTGCGACAATTCCTAATAAAATTCCAAGTGGAATTGCAATTATACCAATATATAATCCTTCTAATAACACACTTCTTTTTATTTGTTTTTTAGTTGCTCCAACAGATGCCAGCATTCCGTATTGTTTTGTTTTTTCAGATACTGAAATACTGAAACTGTTTCTTATTACAAACACACTGCTTACAACAATTATTACTATAATAACACTTGCAATTCCATATAGAACTCCTAATGTGCTCTCACTAAGAACTCCTTCGAATCTTAATAAATCTACATTAGCTTCAACTTCAATTTCACTCTCATTTTCCGTTTCTATTGTGTTTTTTATTTGATTCATTACATTTTCATATTCTTTTGGATTTTTTAGAGTTACGTAGAAGTTGAATGTTTTTGAAACCTTTTTATCTGTGTTACCAATATTGCCACCCTCGTTTAAATATGTAACTGCCGTATACCCCGGTGCTGAATAAGGCTCAAGTCCTGTGTTAGGTCTTTTCATTATTCCAACAACCGTATATTCTTTTGTCTGTCCGTCAACAATTTGCTCTTCATAATCTTCACTATCTCCGGCTTTTCCAGTCTCTTGATATATATATTCTTTGGATGAACTTGCTAGATATGGATTTTTTTGATTAAGCTTACTGCCGTCCATTAGCTCTCTTGTTCCAACATTTAAAGTAATCTTATCTCCAACATTAATCTTAACTCTACCATTATCAATTAAATGTTGTGGAATAACAATTTCATTCTCATTTTGAGCCATTCGACCTTCTATCAATTTATATGCACCTTTTTCGAAAGCATTTTCATTCATAGAAACCACATAAATATATGGTTTATCCTCATTTTGAATACTTTCAAACTTGCTGTATCCAAGCTCTTTTGTAACATAATAACTATCAACCGCATTGTTTTGCGTAATATATTTTTGCTGTTCTTGTGGCACATTCGAAAACGAAATGTGATAATCACCATCAGTATTCTTAATAAGATTTACAAACGTCTGCTGTGCACTCGTAACCAGCCCCGCAACAGCGCAAACCAACGCAGTAGAAAGCATAATTCCAATAATAGTGACAATGGTACGTTTCTTATTAAGCAATAAATTTTTCTTAGTCAACTTATTTAAAACATTCATTATAATCTCCCTCTTAAGCAATTTTTTCTGATATTCCGAACCAAATTTAATTTTTAAAAGCAAGGTCAAGCTCGCCTTTTGAGGAGTCCTAAGGAGCTCCGACCAAGAGCGTAGTACTGATGCTTTTAAAAATTAAATTTGGTTTATATTAGCAATATTCAGCCATTCCTCTCATCCTTTATTATCTTTCCATCTTCTATTGTTATAACTCTTTCTGCTTCTTTTGCTATTTCTAAGTCGTGAGTAATTATTACAACAGTCTGGTTAAACTTTTTGTTTGATAGTTTTAATAATGATATTATTTCATCACTCGCCTTTGAATCTAAGTTTCCTGTTGGTTCATCTGCAAGCATAAGTGCTGGATTATTTATCATTGCTCTTCCTATTGATACACGTTGTTGTTGTCCTCCAGATAATTGATTTGGCAAATGTTTCTCTCTTTTTTCTAATCCTAATGTTTTTATTAGTTCATCTAATCTTTTCTCATCAACTTTTTGTCCGTCTAAGTCACATGGCAATGTTATATTTTCTCTTACATTTAATATTGGTATTAGATTGTAAAATTGATAGATTAAACCAATTTGTCTTCTTCTAAATATTGCTAAATTATCATCATTTAAAGAATAAATATCTTTTCCATCTATGAATACTTTACCTGATGTTGGTCTATCAACTCCTCCTAACAGATGTAGCAACGTAGATTTTCCGCTTCCGCTCGCTCCAACTATCGCAACAAATTCTCCTTTCTCTATCGAAAAAGAAATGTGGTCAACTGCATTAACCTGATTTTCACCTTTTCCATATGTCTTAACTAAATCTTCAACTCTTAAAATCTCCATTATATTTTCCTTTCTTTTCAAATTCTCTTTTACTGAAATTATAATACACTATCAAAGTGACAAATAAATGACATTCTAACATTTCAGTTTCATTCATTAAAAAATTTCATTTGCCGTTTCTTGTCATACGATTTTCCTTGCCTTTACAGTACTTTCAGACTATAATAAATGTATTATAGTCATGAATATTTTTTCTATTATTTTATTTCTTATCACTTAACTTCTTTTTATATTTTCTAATTAATAATTTAATACTTATTCTTTACACTATAAAATCCGATTTGAAAGGTGTGACAATTATTGAAGAAAAATAATTCACCAGTTCAAACAGAAGAAAAGAAACTTTTAAAACCAAAGAATGATGTTGTTTTTCAAAGCATATTTAATCAAAACAATGAAAAGATTACTAAAGCATTCGTTGAAGCTTTACTCGACGAGAAAATCACTAAGATGACTATTAATAGTGACCCAATACTAGTCCGTAATACTCCTGATGACAAGCTTGGCATCTTAGACTTAGAACTAGATATCAATAATAATGAAAAAGTTGATGTTGAAATTCAGCTCATCGAAAGAGCAAATTTTGCTGAGCGTTTACTTTTCTACTTTTCAAGATTATATGCCTCCCAAATTAAACGTGGTGATGACTACTCAGAAGCTAAAAAAGTAATATTAATCGCAATAATTGATTATCCTCTTGAACTCACTCAAACAATTTCAGAAATGGAAACTGTATGGAGACTTTGTGAAATAAATCATCCAAGTTTAGTATTGACAGACTCCATCGAAATTCGTATACTAGAATTGGATAAGGTTAAAAATACATACTATAAGAATAAGCTTGATAAAAAAGCTCAATGGATGTTATTTTTAGATGACCCTAATTCTAGGGAGGTTAAAGAAATTATGGAAAAGAATAATGATATTAAAGATGCAGTTATTGAGGTTCATGAAAGAAGTAAAGATGAACAACTTAGAAGAATTGCAGAATTAAAAGAAAAAGCTATCATGGATGAGAAAGCTATTTATAAAGCAGGGCGACTTCGTGGAGAAAAAGAAGGAAAGCTACAAAATTCAATTGAAATAATAAAAAATTTACATTCTATGAATCTTACACTTTCTCAAATTTCACAGGCAGTTAATATGTCAGAAGCAGAAGTTCAAAAGATTATTGATGAAAATGTATAAGCTTTTATAAAAAATAGTATTAATGAAATTATCTTCACTAATACTATTTTTTCTTTACATATTTATTTTTTTCTTCATTTCTTCCAAAATTTTGCAGCTATTATCAAATTTTGCTTGTTCTTCTTCTATAAGTTTTATATTTAAAACTTCCTGCACACCTTTATTGTTTATTATCGCTGGAACTCCAATATATATATCCTTATGTCCATATTCTCCTTCTAGCTTAGTAGACACTGTAAGAATTTCATTTTCGTTGTTTAGTATAGTTTTCACCAATTTGGCTAATCCTAAGCCAATTCCGTAATATGTTGCTCTTTTCTTATTTATTATTTCATAAGCTGATTGTTGTACGTCTTTATAAATCTCATCTAAGATTTCTTTCTTTTCTCCTTTTTCATCCATTATATCGGTTAACTTTTTGCAGCCTATATAGCTATTTGACCATGATACAAATGATGAGTCTCCATGCTCTCCCATTATATATGCGTGCACATTTTTACTTGATACTTTTAATCTTTCTCCTATTAAAAATCTAAGTCTTGCTGTATCTAACACTGTTCCAGAACCGATTACCTTACTTTTTGGAAATCCAGAAACTTGTCCTACTACATAAGTCATAATGTCAACAGGGTTTGTTGCTACAACAAATATACCATTAAATCCAGATTTAATTACACTTTCAGTAATCTCTTTTACAATTTTGGCATTAGCAGCCGCAAGTTCTAGCCTTGTTTGTCCTCCTGGTTTCTGTGCTAGTCCTGCTGTTATTACTACTATATCAGCATCTTTACATTCATCGTAGTCTCCTGCTTTTATTTCTATGCTACTTGGTGCGCAAGGAATTCCATGTGATAAATCCATAGCTTCTCCTATTGCTCTATCTTTAGCTATATCTATTAACACCAATTCATTTATTCCTCCTTGGTTTTCTAAAGCATATGCCATGCTCATTCCAACCATTCCAGTTCCAACTAAAACTAATTTTCTACTTTCTATCATATATATTACCTCTCTTTTCTTTTACTTGCAAAAAGAACAATCCTCAATTCCAGATAAATCTTGAATTTCGAACCGTCCTTCTTGCATTCTTTCTTAATATTTTATATCTTACACTTTTGCCCAAAACCAACTTAAACTGTCATCAATGCTCTTTTTCTTTTCTACCTTAGCTTGGATATCATCTACCCATAAATAAGATATGAAAGACAAAAACACAAATACGAAGTCTGCGAATAAGCTAACAGTTATTGCTTGATATACTTCTTCATTGCCTGAATTAAATGCAAATAGCTCTACTGAATGACCTACTAAAATTGTTAAAAATACAAATAACATTGTAGCAATAATTGCACTTTTGTGTGTTTCTTTTCCTAATATCAGTACTAACAAAAATAGTACTAATGCTAATAGTGCTGTAAAAGGATTAATAAAATTAATTATTGGCATTTGTTTTCCCTCCTATTTTAACTTTTGTTCTATTAATTTGGCTAAAGTTTCTGCTTTAGCTTTAATATAACCTTGCTCCTCACCTTCTATCATTACCCTAACTAATGGTTCTGTTCCTGAAGGTCTAATAAGTACTCTACCATTTCCTGAAAACTCTTTTTCTAGTTTTTTGATTTCTTTTTGTATTTCCTCATCTTTATCATAATCGTACTTTTTATTTGCATCAACTTTTGCATTAATAAGTACCTGTGGATATATTTGGATTATATCACATAATTTTGACACTGGCAATTGATTTTCTAAAATAATTTTAATTAACATTAAAGATGTCAAAATACCGTCCCCAGTAGGGTTATAGTCTAGCATTATAATATGACCAGACTGTTCTCCTCCTAAATTATAATCATTTTCTAACATTTCTTCCAAAACATATCTATCTCCAACTTTCGTTTGTACAAAATTGATATCATTTTTTTCTGCATATTTTTTCAAGCCTAAATTGCTCATTACAGTAGCTACTAAAGTATTGTTTCTTAATTTTCCTTTACTCTTCAAATAATTTGAGATTATTGCCATTATTATATCTCCGTCAATTACTTCTCCTTTTTCATTGACAGCTAAACATCTATCTCCATCTCCATCATAAGCAATTCCTAAATTGCACTTATTCTCTACAACAAATTTTTGTAATCCTTCTAAATGAGTAGATCCACATTTATCATTAATATTTATTCCATTTGGTTTATTGTTTATTATAATGTGATTTATACCTAATTTTGTAAAAACTTTATCTGCTACAGCAGAAGTAGCTCCATTCGCAGTATCTACGGCAACTACAAAATTTTCTTTGTTCATATTTTCTAAATCTTCTTCAAAGTTTTTTCTAAAGAAATATACGTATTCTTCTAATAAATCTTCTCTATTCTCTGCCACTCCAATTTTTTCATTAACTGCTGTTAGCTCTTCTAACTTTCCAGATTCCATTATTTCTTCTATCTCTTCTTCTAAATCATCTGGAATCTTCATTCCTTTATTACTAAAATATTTAATTCCGTTAAATTCATATGTATTGTGTGATGCAGAAATTACTACACTCGCATCTGCTTTATACCTTTTAGTTAAATACGCCACTCCTGGTGTTGGTATCACTCCCAATTGTTTTACATTTGCACCATAACTTAAAAATCCTGCAGTCATTGCTGCTTCTATTAAAGTTCCAGATATTCTTGTATCTCTTCCTATAAATATTGTAGGTACATGATCTGAATGTTTTGACAATACATATGCTCCAGCTTTTGCCACTTTATATACAAGCTCTGGAGTTAATTCACTATTGGCTATTCTTCTAATTCCATCAGTTCCAAAATATTTTCTCATATAAACCCTTCCTCTTTAAACGTAATTTATTCATTACTCATTATATATATTAATTTATAAAAAATGCAATATTTTTTTAAAAATTTTGCAACAAAAAAAAGAATCCATGTTTATATGGATTCATAATATGGAGCAGGTAGCGGGAATCGAACCCGCGTCATCAGCTTGGAAGGCTGAGGTTCTACCATTGAACTACACCTGCATTCTTAAGACATTTACTATTATAACGTGTGTATTTTAATTTGTCAATACATATTTTAAATTTTTTCAATTTATTTTTTAATTACTTTTTAGACTAGAAATGGTAAAAAGTATTTACCATTTCTATCTTGAAATTTCTAAGCTCTTGGGTGAGCTTTCTTGTATGCATTTTTTATTCCAACATCTTGGAATTGCATATATACTTGAGTTGAAGAAATATCAGAATGCCCTAGCATAGTTTGAATTGCTTTCAAATCTGCCCCATTTTGTAACAAGTGTGTTGCAAATGAATGCCTTAATACATGAGGAGTTATATCTTTTGTTATATGTGCTTGTTCTTTATAATATTTAACTATTTTCCAAAATCCTTGGCGAGTTAATCTGTTTCCATTTACATTAACGAATAAAGCTTCCTCATCTTCATCTTTTATTAAATATGCTCTTGCTTCATCGATATATTCTCTTAAAGCTTTTATTGACATTGAGCCTAAAGGTATATTTCTTACTTTATTTTTGTTTCTGCAAACAACATATCCATCATCTAAATTAAGATCGCTTAAATTTAATGAAATTATCTCTGTAACTCTCATTCCTGTTGCATAGGCAAATTCTAACATTGCCTTATCCCTAGTTCCTTTTAAATCAACATCTTTCGGTTGCTCTAGTAGCAATTCTACTTCTTGAGAAGTTAAAATGCTTGGAACTCTTTTATCTATTTTAGGAGACTCTATGCTTTTTGTAGGGTCCTTTTTTACTCTTTTATTTCTAATTGAAAATTGATAGAAAGATCTTATTGTGGCTAAATTTCTAGAAATTGTAGACTTTTTCTTATTTTCTTCTTTTAGGTATTCCATATATTCTTTTATATCGTCTTCAGTTATTTTGCTGTAATTTAATTTTTTGCTATCTAGGTATTTTTCAAATTGTTCTATGTCTCTTTTGTATGATTGAAGTGTATTATCTGACAATTTTTTGTCTTGTTTAAGAAATTCTAAAAAAAGTTTTATTTGTTTTTCCATGTTAGCCCCTCTATTCTTATATTATTATTAATAATGCTTTACATAACCTAATAACTTATATTGTTATATCAAAATATTTGCTAATTGTAAATAGCTTTACCCAATTTTCTACATTTTTTTCTTTTTTCACTTTCATGTTTTTCAAGATACACCATTAGCAAAATTTAATTAATCTTTGTGCGATATTCGTTGATATATATGTTTCTATCAGAGCCGCTATTACAAGCATTAGAAATATAAAAACGCAAAATATTGAATGTCTTAAAATTTGTATTTTTATATTTTCTGTTCTTCTATCTTCCATTATTTGCTTATATAGCTTTACACCACTCACAGCAAGCGATAATAAGCATGGTATATATATTATTGATTGCAATAGCATTGTTGACAGTATAAATACTATTCCCTTCCCCGTTCCTAAACTTGCTACAATAGCAGAAATTGTGCAGCCAATGCTATATCCTTTATATAAAATTACAATATATATTAATGGCATCCCTATAACAGTAGAGCCTAAAAACCACAAAAGCACTGTTATTCCTAAATTACTGAGTATTGAATTTTTTAATATCTCCGGCTTTGAAATTTCAGCATCAGATTTTATCCCTTGTATAAATGTATTTATATATCCATTTATTTGCTCTTGCTGAACTTCTTGGCTATTATTTACAAATATTATACCAATTACCCATCCTATCAAAAACATTAATGTAACAATTGCATATATTTTTATATTTTCATTTATATAGCCTAATATCATATTTTTTAGCATGCTTTTTTGTCTCGGCGTTCTTTTCATTTCTTCCTCCTATGCTATCGAAAATCTATACATAATTACTATTCAATAACACAGAATTTAGAACTGTATTTTATTATCTATTCGGCACTTACCTTTCCATAAATTCCGCCGCCGCCAGCTTGTATCTTCATTTTTCCTTCTCTTGCCATTACTATTTCTTTAGCTATTTTTTCTCCAACTACAGCTTCTAAATCATCTTCTGATAATTTGTGTAATACAGTCATTTCTGTTCCAAATTTGCTTAATAATTTATCAACTGTTTTTGCTCCAAGTCCCGGAATAAATGTAAGTGGCACTTGGTATACATACTCTGGTCTATTTTTAGGGCTTTCACTTTTTACCTTGTCTTTTATTAAATCAATCCTATCAAACACTCCAAAAGTAACTTTGCTACTTCCGCAATGAGGGCATGTGATAACTGGTTCCTTTGTTTCTATAACTTGATTACAATTATCACAAAAAGTTCTATGGTATTTTCCAAGTTTTGGATCTAATCCATAATTACATATTACTTTTCTACCATCTTCTCCTTTTAAAGCTTTTACAATTTCTTTAAAACTTATATAATTAACCAACATCTTATTATATTCTCTTGCTATCTTAGGTAATGAATGTGCATCAGAATTAGTAACAAAAGTTTTATCTTGCAACTCTGATATCATATCAGCTAAATATGTATCTGCACTAAGACCTAATTCTATCGCAAAAATCTTGTTATACTTTTCCTTAAAAATATTTTGTAATCTATCAGTACAATTGCCATAATAGCTTTTAAATGGTGTAAAGCAATGGGCTGGAATTAATATTCCATTGTACTTTTCAACTATATCAATTAATTCATACCCCGAAACATTTGACCTTTGAGTGCTTAAAGTTATATTTTTTATGTGCGTGCTCATTTCTTTTGAAAAGCCCTTAATATCTGATAAATGTGGAAAAAAGCACACATTATGTGCAGCTCCCGCTTTTCCATTTCTACCTACTTCTGAAGTTTCAACTTCGCTGCCAAGTAATATACAAACTTTATCCTTGTATATTATTCCTCCATCTTCTATTTCGTAAGCTTCACCTGTTTTTAAAAAATTTTCTATATCTTCTATTACATATGGAGAAGCACAATCAATAATTCCTACAACATTTATTCCTTTTCTATCAGCACATTCTTTTGCTATATTAGCAAAATTTAAGCTCCTAGCAGCTGTTATTTTTATTGGTTTTCCGCTCTCACTTCTTCCTATATGTACATGTAAATCTGCAAATATCTCTTCCATATCATACTCCTTCTAATTATTCCATAATAAAAAGAGGATTCTAAATCCTCAATTTTTCTTTCGTTCATTATTTGCTCATATCATCAAAGCTTGTGATGCCACCATTAAAAAACGCACTCTCTTCTATATTCTTTGGTTCTTTATTTTTATTCAATGATGGAACAACTTTATGACCGTTCTTTTCCCCATATGTTAAATCGTTACTATTTGTTTTTCCTTTTGCCACTGCCTCTAATAGGTTGCGATAAGAATTTGTCACTTTATTAATATATTTTGATGGTTCTTGATCTATATATTCATTTGCCATCTTTTGCATAACTTCAATTACTGAATCTACACCATTTATCATACCTTTATAGCCTCCATTCTATTTACGAATTCTTTAAATACTTCCAAATATTTATTTTCCTTGTCTTTTAAGTTTCTGAATTCTAATAATACTAATGCTTCATCTACTTTAAATCCGACTCTTTCTGGTCTATTTAAAAGCATTCCTCCAAATTGATCTATAAGTTCTAATATGTCGGCTTCCGGTTCTCTTGGTTTACTTCCAGAATATCTATTTATTTGCTCACATATTCTGCAAAACTTTTTATCAAACCCCAAAGTTGATAAATATTCCGCCCCTTCTTTTGCATATGTTCTTATTCTATTTATATCAGTAAAATTATCCACTTTTTTGCAGTTGCATAATAAGCACGCAGTTATTAGCATGTTATTATCAAATCCTAAATTGGTATTATCCAAGAACAATTTTAAAAGTTCTGTTTTAAACACAACAGAATTATCAAAAAATATTGGTTCTCTTTTCGATAAATAATACATTATTTCCATTTTCTTTATCCAATTTTTTTCTGACAATATGTAATCCGCAAAAGTTTCGTTTCCCATATTTTCCTCCATGGATAGTTTATCTTATTGTACAAATGCATTATATTCTATATAGCTTCTATTTTCAACGTTTTTGGCAAAATGTAATTGTATTGTAATATAACTGAAATATTTATTTAATTATAATCATATTTTGTGTATAATCTAAGTTTGCTTTTGACTCTCCACCATATCCTAAAGTATATATATTTGTAGCATTTATGTCCAAATCTAACATTCTTGTTAATTGCTTATTTTTAGGCATTTTTTTATTCACGTATTTTCCAACAGATGTTATCATATTTAATTTTGGATTTTGATTCATAATTTCCGATATTAAAATTTTTCCCCTGCTATTAAATCCTAGTACTCTAACATATGGTACCATCTTTTTAGAATCTTCCATATCTTTTTTAGTTATTCCTAACAACACATACAGCAATATCCTTTGTATTCGTGTTTGTGTATATCTTTTTGATTTAACTTTTTCAATTAATTCTTCAATATCATTTGTTTCAGAAGCCGCCTTTTTGATTGCAAACTCTAGTCCCTCGTTTACATCAGGTAAATTCTGTATTTCTTCTATTGGCATCACTCTTAAAGCATATATTATCTCTTTTTCGTACTTTTTTATACCTAATATTATGTGGTTCTTTTTATATTCTTCGCCAACTATTTGATACGTACTTCGTGGAACTACCTTTCTTACTTCTGCATATTCTCTGTTTAACATCAATTTTCTTATTGCCGTAGCACTTGCAAAATCGTCTACTATCTTTTGATCGTTATAGTACACATTTTTTCTTGGCACTATATTAGGTTGTATCATGCTCTTTTGCTGTTTTAATGCTTTTAAATACTCTATCGCAAGAATATTATTTGAATTTGATAAAACATTTGCATATCGTTTTATATCGTTTAAGTACATTAAAACGGCATTCTCTCTTGCCATCGGATACGATAAGCCTCTTTTTAATTCATGATTTAATATTGTTTTATAGTTTGCAGGTTCAGAATAAAAAACATTTGCGATATTATTTAACGTTGCTAAATCATTGCATTCTGCTCCAAACGATATGTCTGTAACTATCTTTAAGCTATCAAATATTTTTATAGCTCCACTAGCAAAATTTTCAGCGCTTGATATGCTATATATTGTTGGTAATTCTATTACCAAATCCGCTCCGCAACAAAGCGCCATATATGTTTTAGCCCATTTATTTACAATAGATGGTTCTCCCCTTTGCGTAAAATTACCAGATATAACACATATGCAAGAATCAGCTTCAGTATTTTTTTTAGACTCTTGCATATGATAGAAATGTCCATTATGAAAAGGATTATATTCTGCTACTATTCCCAAAACTTTTCTCACTAACAAAATCCCTCCCTTACATTTGCTTTTATATTTATTTATTGCTATAATATCATAAAAATGATTAATTTACAATTTATAGGAGATTTTTATATGGAAGAAGTAACAATTTACACAGATGGTGCATGTTCTGGCAATCCTGGTCCTGGAGGATGGGGATCTATTTTAATGATTAATGATAATAAAAAAGAAATTTCTGGCGGGTCCCCAGATACAACAAATAACATTATGGAATTAACCGCTGTAATTGAAGCACTAAAATTGCTTAAAAGACCTTGTAAAGTGGACCTTTATAGTGATAGCGCTTATGTAGTAAATGCTTTTTTACAAAAGTGGATTTATGGTTGGATTAAGAAAAACTGGAAAACTGCTAGTAATGAGCCTGTAAAGAATAAAGAACTTTGGCAAGAATTATATTCTTTAACCAAAGTTCACGACGTCACATTCCACAAGGTAAAAGGGCATGCAGATAATGAATTTAATAATAGATGTGATGAATTAGCTAGAATGGAACGAGACAAGTTTTAGGCAATATGGTATTGCCTATTTTTTATTGCTTATATGTATATCACTTATTTCAACTTTAAGTTCTCTTTGGATGATGTTTTGTATCTGCGCAACTTGCTCTTGTTTCAAATCTTCTGATTTTATTATTACATTTACGCTGTTGTCGTTTACAAATATTAAAACATCTTCAAAGCCTTTGTTTTTTATCAAATTTTCTGCAATCATAATTGAATTCTTTCTATTATTTATATTTTGTATTTCTTGCACTGCTATTCCTCTTTGCTCTTCTGAAATTGAATTGTCTGTTAGTATTTTTTGATATGCTTCTATCATTTGTGAGTACATTGTATCTCTATCCAATTTCGACTGTGAAAAATATTGTTGAGTAGTCGAACTTACCTCTGCAGTATTTTCTTCCTTTATGGTATTTTCTTCTTGCACTATATTTTCCTCTTCTACATTGCTGCTTACCAACCTTGCATCTCCCAATTCTGCATATTTCTCTGTATCCATATATTTAGCAGCTTCTAGTGTATCTGTGTTATTTGAAGTATAATTCATATACCCTGCAACTATTAGCATTAAAGCTATCGTAAAAATTATCACTTGATTTTTCTTTATTACATTTTTCATTTTCAAAATCTCCATTCATAATTTTTAATTCATTTCAAAAACCTGTATTCTATGTGTTGCTAAGCCAGTTGCCGCTTCCACTGCCTGTATAATATTAGCTTTTATTTGGGCATCGCCAGCTCCTTTAGCTGTAATTATTGCACCTTCAATCGTTGGACTTATAATACTCTGAGTTATTGGATTTTTTACTCCACTATTTTCTTCATATATTATATCTTTTTTTACAGTAGTTTCTTCAACTCTTCGATTACCTCCATTTGAATCTGTTTCCTCTGTTAATTTTTCACTAGAATCTTCGTTATACATTGGTACAATTTCGCTAGTTTTCGAATACATTACCGCTACTTTAATTTCTCCTACTCCTTTTATTTTACTCAAAATATTTTCAAGTTTGCTTTCCATATCATCATCTACTTGACTTTTCTCTGGCTCTTCCGCCAATGTTTTTGCTCCTACTAAATTCTGTTTTTGTGTTTTTTCTTTTTCCTTTCCATTCCATATGTAATTAATCATAACAACTGTAACAATTAGTAGAATTATAAATACTACTAAATTTTCTATAGTCTTTTTATTGTTACTTGAGCCATCCGCTTTAATTAAACTATTTTTAATTTTGGATATTTTTTCTTTTAACATAGTTTACCTCCAGTAAAATTAATCAATTATAATTGATTCTGATTTTATTCCATATGTTTCTTGTAAAAATTTTTTCAATTCTGTTTTATCTTTTTCTGATACCTCACCACTAGTAACTTCTGTTATACTATTGCCTATATTTACTTCATTTATAGTTATTTCAATTGTATTTGTTTTTTCGGTATTTTCCTTTTTCAATTTAGATACCGATAAATTAATTTTTTCTATATCATATTGTTCATCGCCTTTCACTTTTATACTTAATTTTGTAACTCTATATTCTTTGACTTTTAACTTGTTTTTTATATCTTCTTCTAAATTCTGTGTAAAAATATCTTTTATCGTTTTACTGCTACTGTCTTCCATTTCTTTTGCTACCTTGTTATTGCTATTTTCAATTTCTAATGCATATTTAGAAGTTTCTGAAATCACATTCTCATAATATTTTTCTCCTTTAAATTTGCTAATTATTGGAGAAATTATCGTGAATAATATATATACACCAATTACTACTTTTATATACTTTTTGATTGCACCTTGAGGAAGAAGCAGTTCTATAATTGTAGCAATTATTACCGCCACAATTATTCCTTGCACCCAACCATTAAGCCAGCTTATCATATTTCACCTCTTTAACTTGCAAGCATAACACTGCTATTAGTAATTTTTACAACTAGGGTTATTCCTATAATTAGCATTACAGACACACTTACCATTATTCCTAAAAATAATTTAAAGGTCCCTCCTATTTGTTCTAACAATTTTACAATTTTCCCATCAGCTATCGGTTCGCATAGTGCCGCTCCAATATAGTAAACCGCCATAAGAGTAAGCAATTTTATTATTGGCACAACACATATTGATATTATTATTATTACCCCAACAAATCCAACTGCATTTTTTAGTACATTTGTGCAACCTAAAACTGTTTCAACTGCATCACCGTAGTATTTTTCCAACGACTGGTATAACAGTAGATACTGCTGCCTTCGTAGTTTTTACAGTTAAGCCATCCACTCCACTTGTAATATTACCTTCCAGTGAGCTTACGCCAACAAATACTGTCATTATTATTCCTAATACCCATAATGTGGTTGAGTTTATAAATTTAGATAATTTATTTATTTGTATCTTGTCTGAAATGTTTGCAACTATACTTAAAGCTATTGATATTAGAGAAAATGGTATTATCAATTTCGTAATTATATTTCCCGTTAATGTGATTATAAATAGTATCAACGGTTGCAGCATTGTAGCAGATGCTATACTTCCAGTTGCCAGCATTAGTGTAATAAGTATTGGCAATAAACAATTCATGAAACCTACTAGGCTCTCTATTGATGCTTTTACCATATTTATTATATCTGCAAAATTTTTCATAACTATTGTTACTATTAAAATATATGTAGCAAAGTAAATAATTTGTGATATTGATTTATTTTCTAACCCATCGGATATACTTTTTAATATACTATGTATTACTATTATAATAATTATGCTTGCAATTGCTGTAATGCTTGAAACAGCTTCTTTAAAGAAGATTTTCAAAACCTTATTCCAAATATTATTCGAGCTTACATTACCTTTTATCGCTTCAGTTAAAATCGTTGACACATCTGTATCTTCTAGTACATCAGATTTATATTTTTCTGCCTCTTCTATAAAGCTAGTTATTCCCAAACTATTTGTCTGGCTTTTCATTATTTCATTTGTGCTTGCATAACATTTGTTTTCAAATAATAGCATTATTGCAATAAATATAAACACTACTTTTGCCTTCATTTGCTCTCCTTCATAGGATATTTTTAAGGTAGTACTTTTATAATAGTTTCTAGCAAACTACTAATAATTGGTATAGACATAGACATAATCACTATTTTTCCTCCAAAATCAACTTTGCTTGCTATAGCACTTTCCCCAGAATCCTTACAAATGCTTACAGTATATTCTGTTAAAATAGCTATACCAGTTATTTTTATTAGCAATACTAGAAATTGATTATTTATCGTTGTCTTATTAGCTAGATTTTTTAAAATATCTATTATTCCAGATATTTTTCCAATTGTTAACGCTATAATCAAAATTCCTGCTATTATTGATACATAAACTGCAAATTCCGGTTTATACTGTTTTAAGATAATTATAATAATTAATGATATTAATCCTATTCCAATTATTTTAACAATATCCAAATTACTTCCTCCACATTATAAATTAAATATTGTTCTTACAGTGTTAAATAAACTGCTTATTTCTCTTATTACCATTGTTAAAACTATTATTAAGCCTGCTAAAGTTGTCATCATAGCTTGGTCCTCTCTGCCAGCTCGTACCAATACTTGATATAAAACTGCAACAAGTATTCCTATTGCTGCTATTTTAAATAATAAATTAATATCCATAAAAACTCTCCTTTATTTAAATTAATATTATCGCAATAACTAAACCAATACTTGTTCCTAATACCTTGTACAACTTTTCGTTTTTATTCTTTTCAATTCTAGCTTCCTCAATCTGTTTATCTATAAGCTCTCTTATTAAATTTATATTATTTATTTGTCCATCCAAATCAGAATTTCCTAATAGTGTTGCTAAACTTTTTATTATCTCTATATCTTCTTCATTAAAGTTTGTACCTTTTTCTTCTTCCTCTAAGCTTCTTCCCCATGCATTAGACGCCAAATCATTTTCCATATACAAACTTGCTTTTTCAAATATTTTTGAAATGTTTTCTTTTAACTCTTCAGATATTTCTTTAAAAACATCTGGAATAGTTTTATATGTAAATTTTATCTTGCTTTTAAATATGTCCATTGCTTTATTAAATTCTTCTAAATCTTTTACTCTACACGAATATTTTTTTGAGTACAATATTCCTATTGTTGATGATGCTAATAGCAACAGTAAGATACTTGTATATTTTATAAAAATCATAATACTTGTCCCTCATAAATTTACTATTACATATATATTCTGCCACATTAAAATTTAGAACTATTTTTTAAATTATTTCATATTTTTCTTTTTCAAAATTTAATCTATATATATCTGTAATATATTTTTCGTTGTCTCTATCCTTTATAAAAATTATTACATCAAAAACTTTATTCTTTAATAAGTCGTTTATAGCTGGATTTATAATTAAATCGTTAATATCTTTTCCATGAGTAGTAAATACACCTTTTATACCGCAGCTAGTAGCATATTTAATAGCTTCTGCATCTCTTATGCTGCCCAATTCATCTGCCACTATTACCTTTGGAGCCATAGACCTTATTGCAAGCCCCATTCCGATTGCTTTTGGAATATCACTAAACACATCGGTTCTTATTCCCAAATCATTTTGTGCTACGCCTTTATAACAAGCTCCAATTTCCCCTCTCTCATCTATTACACTAACATTTATCCCATTAAATTTTACGTTCTGATACACCTGAAATCCATTACTTATTTTCCTTACGATATCTCTTAATAATGTAGTTTTTCCAAGTCCTGGTGGAGATATTATTAGTGTATTTAATATATTGTTATGCTGCATATCAATTATGTATTTTATAATTCTTTCACTGCAGTCTAATATTTGTTTACTAATTCTAAAATTTAAACCAGATATGTAATTTATATTTATTATTTTGTTATCCCTTACAACAGCTTCTCCCACAAGCCCAATCCTATGCCCTCCGCTTATAGTTATATATCCATTTATAATTTGCTCTTGATAAGAATACAAAGAATTCTCACAGATTCTCTGCAATATGTAGTTAATCTCTTCTCTAGAAATATAATATTTTATTATTTCTTCTGATTTTCCTAATTTCAATATAATTGGCAAATTCAATCTTACTCGTATCTCTTCTAGTTTATTAGGGCTTTTTTCTATAGCTTGTCTTAAAATTGTAGAAATATTAATAGGAAAACATTTTAAAATATTATCATAGTTCATTTTCTCTCCTTTACTTTTTTCCAAAATAAAAAGACCATATAATAAATATATGATCCTTTTTATTTTTTAGAACTATTTTTACTAATTATTTTCACTATTATGATATACGTTCATTACATCATCTAGTTCATCCAAGTTGTCCAATAATTTTTCCATTCTTTCTTGCGCTTTTTCGTCTAATGCAACATAAGTTGTTGGAACCATTTGTACAGAAGCTTCAACAAAGCTTAAACCTTCATTTTCTAATGCTTCTCTTACTTTAGAAAAGTCTTCTGGTGATGTTGTTACAGTGTATATCTCTTCTTCTGCTTCAAAATCTTCTGCTCCCGCATCTAAAGCTAGCATCATTATATCATCTTCTGATAACTCAGTTTCTGCTTTATCTATTATTAATATTCCTTTTTTATTGAACATATAAGATACACACCCTGAAGTTCCTAAATTTCCTCCAGCTCTATCAAATACGTGTCTTACATCTGCTGCTGTTCTGTTTTTATTATCTGTGCTTGCTTCTACTATAACAGCAACTCCATTTGGTCCATATCCTTCATATGTAATCTCTTCGTAATTTTCATTGCTGCTTGAAGCTTTTTTGATTGCATTGTTTATAGTATCATTAGGCATATTAGCAGCCTTACATTTTGAAATAACATTTTTAAGTTTAGAGTTCCCAGCCGGGTCAGGTCCACCTTCTTTTACTGCTATTAATAATTCTCTTCCAAGTTTTGTGAAGATTTTTCCTCTTGCTGCATCAGCTTTTCCTTTTTTGGCTTGAATGTTATGCCATTTGCTATGTCCTGACATGGTTAATTCCTCCTTTTCTTTTTATAAAAAATCATTATAAATTGTAACATATTTTTTATATTTTGTGTAGACCTTTTTTAATATTTTTGTATTTTACTACTTACAATACGAATAAAGCAACTAGCAGATCTATCAGTTAGTCGCTTTAATTAACAGAAAATATTAAATGTCAAAAATTTTTCCTACTTTACTTATAGCATTTATTAAGTCATTATATTCTATTTCTTCAGCATAAAAATTATCTTTTTGATACCTTTTCCATTGTCGTTGCATTTTACTATCATTTGCGATTTTCTCCACTATCTTCTTCCAATCTTTTATTATTTCACTTGTTCCTCTATATTGTGCTGTTAAAGTTATCGCATCTTTTAAGGTTCTTTTATCAATAATTTTGCTTTGAGTATTTATAAGCATATAAACATCGTAATAATCCCTAATTCTTGTTGAAAGCACACCTCTTTTTACAATAGCTTCAAATTTTTCGGCAATGATAGTTTCTACATTATATGACCATATTTGTATTTTTCTATCTTCTAGCATTAATGTAAAACTATACTTGATTTCTTTATATGTAATTTTGTCTCCTGTTGTAATATCTATTTTCATTATAACTGGCATTTCATTATTATATTTTGCTTCAAATGTAATTCTATATCCACCATAATCATCATCTTCTCTAATTAATTCAACCTTGTTAATTTTTAATGTCGCATTATCATCAATTTCTATATTACATATTTCATCCATAATATTTGTAATATTATCTTTTGTTAATGGAAAGCCTTTTATTGTTGTGTCCATATCCATTGTAGTTCTGCTATCAATTCCAAGCATTGCAGATATTAACATTCCTCCCTTTAATATAAAATTATCTTTATATTTTGAAATTGATATTCTTTCTAATAGCCTTTCTAGCATATATGTTTGTAAAACTGATTGTGCTGTTACATTATTTTCTTTTGCCATGTTATTTATTATAGCTTTAAAACTCATTGTATTTCTTTTCAGTTATAACACCTCCATATAATTCTTTAATATACTTTGTATTTTAAATTCTTCTGCATATTCATATAATAAAATTAGATTTTTTTCTTTTTTCTTAATGTATCCTTTTATAGCATTATTAAATATTTGTGGATCTATCTTATTTCTATCTCTAATAATATCACATATTGTTCTTTCCATATCGTATATTTGTATTGTTGTTCCATCTTGTAGTCTCATCTCTTTTAATCCTAAAAGATGTTTTTCTTTTTTTATATAATGAACATTTATAGATTTATCATGTACAGTTATATAGCTTGGAAATGTCATATCCATTCTTATTGGTGTTCTATCTGTTAGATCATAAAAATATAATGCTGTATTATGTGAAAAGATTCCTTTTTTATATTTTTGTCCTAAGATAAAAAATTCATTTATTTCTTTATCTTCTTCTACATATACTCCTTTTGATACTTTTTTCAAATATCCTGTTTCTTCTAGTTGCTTTATATATTGTCTATGAATGTAGTTTTCTTGTGCTTCTTTTACTAATAGTATGCCATTATTATTTTGTACTAGTCCTTTAATCTTTTCTATATTATCCATTAAAAATCACCTTCTTTTTTGACAGTCATACCTATATTATACATTATATCGGTATGGTTGTCAAATATTATGACTAGCTAAAATCCATAAATGAATTTTATTATAGATTCGTTTTATGGCTTTTAGCTTAATCTATTTGTTCTAAATTAATCAACTCATTTTTTCTAAAAGTTAACTTTAACAAACATGGTGATTTTATATTTAAAATTGTATTTTTCTTATATACAAGTTCAACATTATCATTTACCGTACACCAATTTAATAAAAAGAACTTTATTGCCCCTCCATGACTAACTACTGCAATTCTTTTTCCCTCATATTTTTTAAGTATTCTATCAAAAAATTTATTCATCCTATCTCTAGTTTGTTCTGCACTTTCTCCATCGGATGTTCTGAATGTTCTATCTAATAATTGTTCTTGTGAAGGATCTCTCGTACTTTTATCCTTCATAAATTTTTCTAATTCCTTTAAATTTCCTAATTTTCTTTCACTTAAGTCGTTATCTAAATTAAAAGGTAAATTATTTACATTTGCAATATATTTTGCTGTTGCTTTAGCTCTAGTATAACTACTTGACCATATAATATCTAAATTTTTTAATTCTGCATTTTCGCTTAATTTTTTTGCTTGTTCTTCTCCTTCTACTGATAATATTTCTTTTTCATTAATCATTTGAGAATCTTCATTAGTATTTCTAATGCCATTCTCATCAACAGTTTCGGCATGTCTAATTAAATATACTATTGTATCTTCCACTTTATTAAACCTCCTTTTTTCTTTTTATAATTTTCTTCCAATAACTTAAAATTGTAGTATCTTAATTATTCCCCACAGATTGTACAGAAAAGGATTAGAGCTTTTACTCTAACCCTCACTTTTTTAAGTTCCAATTTTAATGGCTGGATTCACCGCTTTTTTAAGTTCCAATTTTATGGCTGGATTCACCAACTTTTTTTGCTATTACTAGCAATATTATTATATGCTAGTTTATAAAATTATTGCATCCAATATTACTATACCATATTTTTTATGTTTTGTGTAGTCTTTTTCATTATTTTTTCCAAGTTATCGCTCTCATTCCTTTTGGTGCTCCCCATGGCACTCCTGAAATGGCACCTTCTTTATTATCTATTACAATACTTTCTAAATTATTACACCTCTCAAACAAATCCTCTCCCATATTAGTTACTGTATCTGGTATTGTTATTTTCTTAAGATTTGAACATTGTGAAAAAGCTGCACTATCTATTTTTTTAACTCCACTCTCTAATATTACCTCTTGCATTCCTTGTACATCAAATGCAAGGTTTCCAATATTTTCAACAGTTCCTGGCACAGTAAAGCTTCCTGTTATTTGATATAATGCACATATTAAAGTCTTCTTGTTCTTCGAATATAATATATTGTTTTCAATTGTATAATATGGATTTTCTTCGCTTATTTCAACTGTTCCAGCATAATTTATTAATTTAAACATAGGAGATATTGACGATACATTTTTGCCTATCAATATTTTCTTAAATTTGTTATTTTCTCTCAATGCTCCTGATAATATTGTTTGTAGACTTTCTGGTAAAATAATATTTTCTGCATTCACAGCTTGTTTAAAACAATAAGCATTTAAAGTTAATATTCCTTCTTCTATATTTATATCTTTTTCTTTTGAATAGCACACTATTAACGCCTTGTCATCTTTTGTATATAATATTCCATTTTCTGATATATATTTCGTATTATTTGTTGCCACTTCTATTTTATTTATACTTGTTGGCAAACTGCCTGCATCTACAAAAGATGTCAATGTGGATGGTATAATTATTTGTTTTATATTTGTATATTTTGCTATATTCATCCCAAAGTTCTTTAATCCTTCAGGAATATCCAATGTATCACTTGATAGTATTTCATTTGTCATGAAAATAATATCGGCTCCATCTGCTGTTTTTAATATTCCATTGCTAAAAACATAACTTTGGTTATCTTCTAAATTAATTTCTTCTAATTTAAAGCAGTTGTCAAATGCAGTTGAATTAATGGTTTGTACTGTACTTGGTATTGTTACTTTTCTTAAATTAATACATTGTGCAAAACAATGATCACTCACAACATTGTTTCCATTTTCAAATACAGCCTCAATCAATGAAGTACAATCGCAAAAAGCATATCTACCTAGATTTCTAACTTTAGAAGGTATTGTAGCTGTCTCTAATTTTTCGCAGCCATAAAAAGCTAGTGCGCCTATAGTTGATAACGATTGTGGTAAAGTTATACTTTTTAAATTAGAACATCCATTGAATGCTTGATCTCCTATTTTTTGTATTCCCTCTTCTAATATAACCGTTTCTAGTGTTGTATTGAACGCAAATGCACTGGTTGCTATAGTTTTTACTGTTCCTGGTATTATTATTGTTTTTAATCCCGTTACTCCTGAGAAAGCTCCTTCGCCTATTTCTGTTACACTATTTGGAATCGTTAATGTCCCGTTTTCATCCATTAATAGCAAATTACCATCTGATGATTGCAATACTCCATCTTTTATATCGTATGGATTTGGTTCCACTCCCACTGCTTGTGCTACTTTTAATATATTCTTATCTTGGGTATTTACCGTTAATTTTCCTTTCACTACTTCCAAACTATCTAAATATTCATCTTTAACATCTTTTATTATATCCTTTATTGTTTTCTCATCTTCAGATGTTTTTGTATTATAATATAAATTATTTTTTCCTGCTGTTAGGCTTGATTCATAAAATTCTGAATTTTCTGTTTTTTTATCCGCTATGAACATTGCTAATTGCTCTTTATATGAACTTAAGTCATTACTTATTCTTGCCTGTTTTGCACGAGTCATTATTCCATTGTTTCCTATCAATAAATTCAAACTTACTCCAGCTAATATTAATAGAACTACTATTGTTACCACTAATGCAACCAATGTAATTCCTTTTTTATTTTTTGCACTTTCAATAGCTAATTTCTTCATTATATAAGATTCCTTTCTCTATTTTCTTTGGTATTTCCATGTTTTTATTCCCTTTTCCAACTTCCTTAAGTTACATACTTAACGAAGTAAATATTATAAAACAAATTCGTTATAACACTTGATACAATAGCTTTCAACGTTTTAGCTTCTTTAGAAATCAATTAAAATGAAGATTAAAAAATTTCATTTAATTTTTTAAGATTTTGCTTGAAATACAAGTTCTTTATTGATATAATTTTTATATAAAAGATTTCTTTAAGTATGTAACTTAAAGAAAAATAAAACATACTTGTTATAATTTTTTAGAATTAATTAAAACAGTATGTTTTTTCATTTCTATAAATTTTTAAGTAACCTTTTTAAATTTTTTTAATATTCTATATAGAGATATTTTTAAGGGAAATACCCTATATGGAGGTTTATTATGAATGTAAGTGTAAAACACGTTAATTTATTAACACTTATGAATTTAGCATGGGAACAACATATAATGTGGACTAGGATGCTTTTAATTAGCATTGCAGATAATCTTGGAGATTTAGATGCTACTAGGGCACGTCTATTGCAAAATCATAAGGATATAGTAAATATATTTAGAAGATATTATGGAAATACTGTCGCAAACAAAATTGAAAGGCTATTAACAGAACACTTAGAAATCGAAGAACGTTTAATTGTCGCATTAAAAAACAATAATAAAAGGTTAGTAGCAGAATTAGATGCTAAATGGCACAAAAACGCTGATGAAATGGCTGACTTTTTTAGTTCTATAAATCCTTACTACTCTAGAGAAATGCTTAAAAAAATGTTTTATGAACATTTAAATCTAACTTATGAAGAAGTTAATGCCCGTTTAAAAAGAGATTATCGTGCAGATATTCGTGCCTTTGATAAGGTACAACAAGAAATTCTGGATATGTCCGAATTTTTTGTAAATGGAATAGTTAAACAATTTTCAAACCTATTTTAAGCATAAAAAATCAATAGCATAAAACTATTGATTTATTTTTTATTCATTTGATTTTAGGCTTGTTACCATTAAATATGCAAATCCATAATCTTTGTGAGTTGGGAATTTTCTCTGTTATCTTTAAACTTTGATAATCAAGTGAAATTTCGTCTCCTACTTTTAAATCTAAATTTTTAGCAAGATTCTTGTTTACTCATTTTATTTCTTCTCTTTATTTCTTTTATCTTGTATTATTTGCATTTCCTTTTCTGTAATTAAAGTAACATTATTTTCTTTTGCCCATACTACGCAACCTTTTAAAACAGTACTTAAAAATACTCTTGGTACTTTTACCAATTTACTGCAAGCTTCATCTGTAAATTTTATTTCTGGATCAATTCTTGATGCTGCATACTTTACAGTATCTAAGCTTATTCCCTTACTTGCTGGAATAGGCTCTGCAATTGGTCTTCTAAATTTAGTATACCAGAAGTTTTTATTATCTCTATATCCATAATCAACTGGTACTCTTGGAAAACTGTTATAATTTACTCCATCTATTATTGCATTGTAATACTTAGGCTTCATTAATATATGGTCTATCTTTAATATAAAATGTGCACCAAATTGGCTTGTTATTCCATTAAATTGATGATATGGTGGAAGATATTCTTCTTGAACAGTATCGTTTTCTGCTCCATCTAATTCTCTTACCCATGTACATTCAAACACTTGAAAAGCTTCTTGTACTATTTTTGGAAATTGTTCATTTGGATTTTCTCTTGCGTTTTTTCCATCTACTAAATTAAATATGCAATCTTTCATTTTTTCTTCTGTTGTTTCTCCTGGGTATCCTAATCTTACCGCTTCTTTAAAATACCTTCTATTATCTGTAATAAAATTGATAGAGCACTTGCCTGTTCTTAATATGTTTTTAGCAGTATTAGAGCTATTTCTGCAACACAATACCATAGCATAATAATCTTTTCCAGCTATATAATATGGAAAACATAGTGAATATGAACCCAAATTTGTTTGACCACTCTCACTTAAAGTTCCTATTTCTGTAGTTGGCATTGGAAAAAAGCTTGAAGTTTGATAAAAATTATCCACAATCCTCAAATCTTTAAATCCATTTAACTCCTCAATCTCGTTTTTCTTTCCTTCCATCTTGTTTCCTCCTTTGAATATTATAATATGTTTATTTCCTTTTCTAATTGACTAATAAAATATTTTCTATTAGTCCTAATAGATTTTGGTTTAAAATCCTCAGCTTGTTTTAAGACTTCATCTAATTTAGCAAAATCTTCTAAGGCTAATATATAACCTTTTTTGCTAAAATTCTCTAGTATTTGCAATTGGTGGTCATTCACATGTTCACCGTATTTTGCTAATCTCGCAGCTGCTATTATCTTTTTTCTTTTCTTTAAAGCTGTAAGTATAGTACCCACACCAGCATGGCATATAATTAAATCCGCTTTATCTATTAAATTTTCAAACTCTTGCACTCCTATATAATCTCTTATCTCCATATCATCAGATTTATATTTCGTACTACCAGCTTGAACTATTATTTTCTCTGATTTTTTTATATTGCCTTTATCTATTTGCTTTTGAATAGCATTTAACAATCTTGTAAATTGTTTGTCTTGAGTCCCTAATATTACAAATATCAATAAATCCACCCCCAACAGACAGATTTCGGATAAACTTTATGAAGTTCTTCCCATTGTACCACAAATGTATCTGCTATTGGATATACAAGCCTACCCGCTACAGTACCTACAGTTCTATTGGCAAATGTTTCTATAAAAATAACTTTACTGCCAAAAATCTTTGCTATATAGCACATTGGTACTGCTGTATGTGTACCAGTTGTTACAATAACTTCAGGCTGGTATCTAAAAAAGTAATATAGACTAATAAAACTATTTAATATGAATTTAAAAATATATCTTATAGGATATTTCTTAGTTCCGTATATCAAAAAATGAATTCTATTTCCATATTCTTCTTTTAAGCTATCATCTACTTTTGTTTTTTCTGTAATTATATTATAGTTATAATTTTTAAAAAGTGGTTTAACTTGAAGTAATTCGTTTAGATGTCCTCCTGTGCTAGCAATAAAGCATACGCTTCTTTTTTTAGTACTTTTCTTATTTTCTTCTGCTAATGTTTTTATTTTTTTGCTACTGCGTTTAGCACTTGCCTCATGTATCCACAGTGCAATTAAAATTACCATTATTCCCAAAAGCGCTCCTAAAGTATCTAGGCACACATCAGAAAATTGCGCACTTCTACCTGGTATAAAGCTTTGGTGCCATTCATCTGTACACGCATATAAAAATGATATTATTATGCTTATATCAAATTTTATAAGTTTTCTTCCTTTATAAGTAGCAGCACAGCCCATTATGCAGAAGCCTAGCAATGCATAAATAGAAAAATGTGCAATTTTTCTAATAATTGGTTGTATCATCTCTACTTCTCTGTTTATTTGCTCCTCTGATTTATTTTTTTCCGAGTGTATAGCGATAAACCTTGCAACTTTTGTACTTGTGCTTGCAGATTTATCCCCATTTTCAGCAGAAAATCCAAATATAATGCTCCCAATCATTATTATACAAATCATTAAAATATATCTAATCACATGCTTCAAAATTTGTTTATTCATTCATATTCCTTTCAGAGTTTTTACATTTTTTCTGGTACTTCTATTCCTAATAAATTTAAGCCTGTTTCTAATATTGTTCTTACCATATATGTTAAGTATAAACGTGCATCTTGCACTTTTTTATCATCATTCATTATCTTGTTGTTATTGTAAAATACACTAAAGCTTTTTGCTAAATCTATTAAATATCTTGTTAATATTGATGGTTCATCTTTCTCAGCAACAGAAATTAAGGTTTCTTGGAATTTATATATTAGGTTTAAGATATTTACAGCATCTTCACCTTGAAGCTCTTTTGTATCAATGTCTTCAGCTGCCGGAATATAGCCTGCTTTTTCTAAAACACTATTTGCTCTCACACATATGTATTGAATATATGGACCTGTTTCTCCGTTAAAATTTAAAGCTTGGTTTAAATCAAATACTTGATCTTTTACTCTATTCTCGCATAAATTATTAAATACCACTGCTCCAATTCCAACCTTTTTAGCTATTTCTTTTTTATTCTCTATATCCCTAGTGCTCATAATTTCTTCTACTTTTGAAACTGATTCATTTAGTAAGTCATTTACTTTTACAAAATTTCCCTTTCTTGTAGACATTTTTCCTTCTGGTAATCTAATCATACCATAGCTTATATGCTTTAAACCATCTGTGTATTTTTTATCAATTCCTAAATATTCTGCCACAGCAAACACTTGTCTAAAATGTAAATTTTGCTCTATTGCAACCACATACAAACACTTATCAAAATCATATGTTCTTGCTCTATATAATATAGCTGCTAAATCCCTTGTAGCATATATTGAAGAGCCATTAGCCTTTTGAATTATGCATGGTGTATCTATTCCCTTATCCGTTAAATCTACTATTTTTGCACCTTGTGATTCTGTTAATTTTCCGCTTTTCTCTAAAATATCTATTACTTCTTGCATTTTATCTGAATAAAAAGCTTCTCCATTTGTAGAATCAAATTTTACTCCAAGCATGTCATAGATTTTTTCAAATTCTTTTAAGCTTAATTCTCTAAATTTATTCCATACTTCCACACAATATGGGTCTCCATTTTCTAGCTTCTTAAAATTTTCTCTGCATATTTCTAATACACTTTCATCTTCTTCACACAAAGCATTTATTCTTGCATATAATTTTCCCATCGTATCTATTGGCTCAACAGAAAAATCGTATTCATCTTTCCATCTCTTGTAACCTTCTATAAGTTTAGCAAATTGTGTGCCATAATCTCCCAAATGGTTTAATCCAATCGTATTATATCCCAAAAATTTATACACATTGTACAAGCAATGTCCTAAAATTGTTGTTTTTAAATGTCCTATATGAAATGGTTTCGCTATGTTTGGAGAAGAATATTCTACTAGTATTGTTTTTCCTTCTCCCATAGTTGATTTTCCATATTCTTTATTTGAATTTTTAAATTCATTTATAACATCTTTAGCCAAAGCTTCATTGTTTATTTTAAAGTTTAAAAATCCATTTACTGCTGAAACATCAGATATTTCAGCAATTTCTCCATTTTTTATTTGGTTTTGGATTTTTTCTTGTAATTCCTGTGCTATTGTTACTGGTGATTTTTTCAATTCTTTAGCAAGGATAAAACATGGGAACGCCCAATCTCCCATAGTAGTATTTTTAGGTACTTCTAAGTTTTGTAATATTTTTTGTTTTTCTATATCTGTATTTTTTGCTATTACTTCTGCTACTATCTCTTTAAAATTTATCATTGTTAAATTCCTTTCATTTCTAATCTCCTAAACATATTCCAATACTTCTAGCTGTTTTAACTAAATCATCGTCCATGCTTACTTTTCTTATATTGCTTTCTGCAGTATTTCCTGATACAGCTCCTACTTTCTTATTATTTCCAACAACATCTTCTAATGAAACTGAATCTAATTTTCCATTTCTTATTACTGCCAAAGTTCCAAATTTACCTTCCATTGCAAGCTCCATAGCCTTTGCGCCATATTTTGTTGATAAAACTCTATCAAAAGCTGTAGGTGTTCCGCCTCTTTGCATATATCCAAGTACTGTGCATCTTGCTTCAAGACCTGTTAGCTTTTCTAATTCTCTTGCTACTTTCTCTCCTGCACCACCTAGCTTATTATTATCAACTCCTGCACCATTATCCCTTGTTCCTTCTACGGTGTAAGTTCCTCCTTTAGGCATTGCACCTTCAGCAACAACTACTACGCTAAATTCTTTTCCTGCTTCTTCTCTTCTTTTTACTTTAGCAACTGCAGAATTTATATCATATGGTATTTCTGGTATTAATGCAATATCCGCTCCTCCAGCAATTGCAGATTCTAATGCAATCCATCCTGCATATCTTCCCATTACTTCCAACACCATTATTCTGTGATGTGTTTCTCCAGTAGTATGAAGCCTGTCCAAAGCATCGGAAGCCACTGATACAGCCGTATTATATCCAAATGTAATATCTGTACATGCAACATCATTATCTATTGTTTTTGGTACTCCTATAACATTTATTCCTTTTAAAGAAAAATCTCTTGCAGACTTTTGAGTTCCATCTCCCCCAAGCGTAAATAAGCAATCAAATCCATCATCTTTTATATTCTGTACACATTGGTCTGATAAATCTCTATATTCTACTTCTCCATTAGGTAATACAACTTTATAATTAAACACATTAGCATTTGTAGAAGATCCTATTATTGAACCTCCCTTAGGTAGTATTCCAGATGCATTGTTTTTATTATACGTGCTTAAACGAACATAGTTATTTTTTAACAATCCTCTATATCCATCTATAAAACCATAGCACTCAATCCCGTTATTTTCTGCAGTTTTTAATATTGCTCTAATAACAGCATTAAATCCTGCCACGTCTCCTCCATTGGCTAATATTGCAACTTTCTTTATCATACAAAAATCCTCCTCTAGTATATTTGCTCTATTTCTCTATATTGTTGATTTTTTCCACATATATTATACCAAAAAAAATAGAAAATACAATATTTTCTATTTCTTAAAGTTAAATCTTTTCTAATTATTTAGTCCACTTTACCGCTCTATCTCCTATTGGACATCCCCATGGACTTCCAGAAATGCTATCTTTGCTTTTATTTATTACTATTTCCGTTAATTTTTTGCAATTTTCGAATGTATTGAATTTCATACTTTCTAGTGTACTCGGTAAATTTATAGTTTTCAAGTTTGAATATCCAAAAGCTCCTTCCTTTATTTCTTTTACTCCTTCTGGCACAGTAATTTCAGATATATTATTATGCATATAAAAGCATTGTATTTCTATTGATTCCACAGTAGTTGGAATATTAAAATTTTCAACCACCTGACTTACTGCATATAACTTTTTTCCATCTTTACTTAATATCATAGAATCATCAACACTCTTTATATTCGGATTGCTTTCATCTACTACTACTTTTGAAGCTTTCGGTAACGCAGAACTTCTAAAAGCTCTTACATTCTTTGGTATATTTACGGTTTGTAAACCTCCAATGGAACTCAAACTCATATTATTTAAATTTTCTAATGTGGATGGTAATTTCAATTCTTTCACACCATCTTTTTCAATTGCCGTAGTTCTTATCGTCTTAACACCTTCTGGAACTACAATGGTATCGCCATCAGCCACATACTTTATTAAATCTTCTCCATTTTTTGTGTACAAATTTCCTTTATCTACTTTGTAATTTTCATTATTGGGTTTTATCTTTATTTCCTTTAATTTTTTCATTCCAGTAAATTCTCCGCCACTGATATTCTCCAAACTATTCGGCAAACTTATAGTTGTAGCTTCGCTTCCCACAAATGAATCACCTTTGATTTCAGTTACTCCCTCTGGAATTGTAACTTCTGTAAGCCCCAATAATCCAAAATATACTATCTTTCCATCTTTTGACAATAATAGACCATTTTGAAATTTAAAACTTTCATTTTTTTCATCCACTATTATGTTCTTTAAGCTTTTTACATTCCAGAATACACCTACATCAAATCTATTTAAAGTAGCAGGTATTTTTACTTTTTCTAGTCTAGGACATCCTTCAAATGCATACCCATTTATACTTGTAATTCCTTCTGTAACATCTATTTCACTTATATTGGTATATGCCATTGTATAAGCATTTATTGACGTAATTTTGCTTGGTAATTTAATATTTTCTAATAATACACAACTCAATAAAGATGCATAACCTATCTCTGTCACACTATCAGGAAACTCTATTGATTTTAAATTACTGCATCCACAAAAAGCATAATCCCCTACCTTCTTTACTCCATATTCTATGGTTACTTCTTCTAAAGTTGTATTGTTTGAAAATGCATTCGCTCCTATTTCTTCTACTGTTCCTGGTATTACTATTTTCTTTATATTATTTACACTTGAAAATGCTCCATCTCCTATT
>ERZ780141.40-NODE-40-length-92782-cov-4.146667_pt1 | contig 92782 bp, 84 predicted proteins | sample MGYA00433080_ERZ780141 | MGnify/ENA primary metagenome ERZ780141 (study PRJEB29588, sample SAMEA2154047) | human gut metagenome | biome: human gut; feature: human-associated habitat; material: faeces | place: Denmark | collected 2008/2010 ... | reverse complement strand
AATTTCCTTTCTTTATTTTCTTTGGTATCACTGCTTTTTTATTATCTTTCCCAACTTCCTTAAGTTATATACTTAACGAAGTAAATTTTGTAAAATAAATTTGTTATATCAATTGATATAACTGTATTACATGATTTTATATATTTTTTAAAGTTATTAAAATTAAGGCAAAAAAATTATAATTATTTTTTATATTTTGCTTGAAATACCAGCTTTTTATTGATATAATTTTTATATAAAAAAGTTCGTTAAGTATATAACTTAAGGAAGCAAAAAACACACTGTTTATAATTTTTTCAAGTTTATTATAACAGTGTGTTTTATTTATTTCAAGTATTATTTTTATTTATTTTATCCAAATATTCCTCTCTTCTTTACTGGTGGTTGTTCATTCATTGTTTTTGCCAATTCTACTAAAAGTTCTCTTTGTTCCTTTGTTAATCTCTTTGGAACTTGTACTTGAACTGTAAATATTAGATTTCCTTTACTGCCAGAATTTATATGAGTAAATCCTTTATCTCTTATTGTGAATTTTGTACCACTTTGAGTTCCTTCTGGAATTTTATATTTTTCTGTTCCGCCTATTACTAATGGTATCTCAAGTTCAGCACCTAAAGTTGCTTGTGTAAATGTAATCGGAATATCACAATATATATTGTCCCCCTGTCTTGTAAAAATACTATGTTTCTTTATATGAACAGTTATATATATATCACCATTTTCTCCGCCATTTTTACCTGGCTCGCCTTCACCACGAAGAACAATTGTCTGTCCATCATCTATACCAGCTGGTATTTTTACATTCAATTTTGCTTGTTTTCTTACTGTTCCTTTACCATAGCAATTAGAACATACTTCTTTTATTATTTTTCCTGTTCCATGGCAATTAGAGCATGTGGTTTGAACTCTCATTTGTCCTAGCAATGTAGTTTGCATTTGGGTTACAGTTCCTTTTCCTCCACACATTGAACAAGTTTCTATTTTTGTTCCTGGCTTAGCTCCACTACCGCCACAAGTATCACATTTTTCATCTCTTGTGATAGTAAACTCTCTAGTTACTCCAGTATATGCATCTTCAAAAGACAAATCCATATTATAACGTAAATCCGTGCCTTTGGTAGGTCCATTTTTCTTTCTACTAGTTCTGTTTCCTCCAAATCCGAATATATCGCCTAAATCGCCAAATATGTCTCCCATATCAAAGCCATCGAATCCAGAAGTAGTATAAGAATAATATCCTCCTTGACCTCCGAAAGGACCTCCAGCTCCGCCAAACCCTTGGCTAGGGTCTGCGGTTCCAAATTGGTCATACATTTTTCTTTTTTGAGAATTTGATAATACTTCATATGCTTCATTTACTTCTTTAAATTTTGCTTCTGCTTCTTTTTTATTATCAGGGTTTGCATCAGGATGATACTTTTTTGCAAGACGTCTGTATGCTTTTTTTAATTCGTCGTCTGTTGCATTTTTGCTAACACCTAAGACTTCATAATAATCCTTCTTCTCAGCCATTACTTTCTCCTTTTCTTACTCTTCTCCTAATAGTGATTTTCTGTTTTAGCATAATGATGTTAATCGCCCAAAAAGGGGCGTCCCTATTGGGCGATTTTTATTATTTATTTTCGTCTTTCTTATCTTCTTCTACTTTATAGTCTGCATTATACACATTACCATTTTCATCTGTCTTAGGTCCTTCAGCTCCTGGGTTTGCACCATTTGCTCCATTTGGATTTGCTTGGCTATATAATTTTTCTGTAATAGAATAGAATACTTTTGTTAAGCTTTCTGTAGCTTCTTTAATTTTTTCCACATCACTACCTTCTAGTGCTTTCTTTACATTATCTATTTCTGTATTAGCCTTTGCTTTTTCTTCTCCGCTTATTTTATCTCCTAATTCTTCTATTGTTTTTTGACAATTGTAAACTAAGCTTTCTGCATTATTTCTAACTTCTATTTCATCTTTCTTCTTCTTATCTTCTTCAGCATGAGCTTCTGCATCTTTTACTGCTTTTTCAATATCAGCATCTGTTAAGTTTGTTGAAGCTGTAATAGAAACTTTTTGTTCGTTTCCTGTTGCCATATCTTTTGCAGATACGTGAACTATACCGTTAGCATCTATATCAAATGTAACCTCAATTTGTGGTACTCCTCTTGGTGCTGCTGGAATTCCTGTTAATTGGAATCTTCCTAATGTTTTGTTGTATGCAGCCATTTCACGTTCACCTTGTAATACGTGTACTTCAACTGATGTTTGACCATCTGCTGCTGTTGAGAATATTTGTGACTTCTTTGTTGGTATTGTTGTGTTTCTTTCTATTAATTTTGTGAATACTCCACCATAAGTTTCAATACCTAATGATAATGGTGTTACATCTAGTAATACTAAATCTTTAACATCTCCTGATAATACACCACCTTGAATAGAAGCACCAATTGCAACACATTCATCTGGGTTTATTCCCTTATCTGGATCTTTTCCTGTTATTTTCTTAACTTCTTCTTGTACACATGGAACTCTTGTTGAACCACCAACTAATAATACTTTGTGAATGTCAGCTGCTGTAACTCCAGCATCTTTCATAGCTTGCTCTACTGGTATTCTTGTAGCATCAACTAAATCTCTGATTAATTCTTCGAATTTAGCTCTTGTTAATGTTACATCTAAGTGTTTTGGTCCTTGGGCATCTGCTGTGATGAATGGTAAGTTAATTTGTGTTTGTTGCATTCCAGAAAGCTCTATTTTAGCTTTTTCAGCAGCTTCTTTTAAACGTTGCATAGCCATTTTATCTGTTGATAAATCTATTCCGTTTGATTTTTTGAATTCTGATACAAGGTAATCTATAATTCTTTGGTCAAAGTCATCTCCACCTAAATGTGTATTACCATTTGTAGCAAGAACTTCAAATACACCATCACCGATATCAAGTATAGAAACATCGAATGTTCCACCACCTAAATCGTATACCATTATTTTTTGGTCTTGGTCTTCTTTATCCATACCAAATGCTAAGGCTGCAGCTGTTGGCTCGTTTATAATTCTTAATACTTCAAGTCCTGCAATTTTGCCTGCATCTTTTGTAGCTTGTCTTTGGCTATCAGAGAAGTATGCTGGTACTGTTATAACAGCTTGTGTAACTTCTTGTCCTAAATAATTTTCTGCGTCTGTCTTTAATTTTTGCAATATCATTGCAGATATTTCTTGTGGTGAAAATTCTTCTCCTTCTATTTTTACTTTTTCAGCTGTTCCCATTTTTCTTTTTATTGATATAACTGTGTTATCTGGATTTGTAACAGCTTGACGTTTTGCTATTTGTCCTACTAATCTTTCTCCATTTTTTGAAAATGCAACTACTGATGGTGTTGTTCTGTTTCCTTCTGCGTTTGGAATAACAACTGGCTCTCCACCTTCCATAACTGCTACACATGAATTTGTTGTACCTAAATCAATACCTATAATCTTTCCCATAATAAAAATTCCTCCCTATTTATAAAAAACTCTTTATATTATTGCATCTTTAGTAAATTTATATTAATTAAAATTAATAACTAGTTAGTTTGCTACGACTACCATAGAATGTCTTATAACTTTATTTCCTATTTTGTAGCCTTTTCTGTATTCTGAAGCGACTATTTTTTCTCCAAGATTTTCATCTTGAATCATGCTTACTGCCTCATGTAATTCTGGATCAAATGGCTGCCCTACTGCTTCTATTTCCTTTACTCCATTTGCAGAAAGCACATCTTTAAATTGCTTTAATACAAGTTCAATTCCTTTTTTGTATTCTTCATCCTTAGACTCTGCTTCAGCAGCTTTTTCTAAATTATCTATTACTGGTAAGAAAGATGAAATAACATCAGACATTATTGAATTATAAAGGCCCTCTCTTTCTTTTGCACTTCTTTTCTTTAAATTATCAAACTCTGCTATCAGCCTTGTGTGCCTATCTTTTATGTCTTCTAGTTCATCTTTTACTTTTGATAATTTTTCATTTAATTCTTTTTCTTTATTATTTAATTCTTCAACTCCACTAGTACTTTCTTCTTGTACTTTTTCTTCATTTTCTACTTTAGCCATCTTCACTCACCCTTTCCTTCCTCCAATTTATTTTTTTCATCTAATTTTTTACTTATATATTTCATTGTTGATATTACTTTTGAATAATCCATTCTTGTAGGACCTATTATTGCAATAGTTCCTAAATCTTTGCCTTTTTCTTTGTGTTTGAACGTTATTACACTAAAGTTTTTAAGAGCTTCATCCACATTTTCATCACCAATGTAAACATTTATTTCATCTTGATTATCTTCACTATTTAATATTTCAATCATTTGCTTTGTTTTATCTGTATCAAGTATATTTACAAAGTTTTTAGCTATGTCCAAACTCTTAAATTCTGGTAATTCAAAAGATTTATCTGCACCTTCCATATAGACTGGAACATCTTCATTTATTACTCTAGTAATCTGTTCTATTACTGGTTTAACAACCTTTATTATATTGTCCATTTCTGAATGCATATATTCCTCAATTGGTTTATCTATTTGTGCAAGTGGTTTTCCTTTTAATTTATTATTGAATAAATATGTTAAAGTATCCACTTGTTCCTGATTTATATCTTCATCAAATTTTATTATTGTTTCTCTTATTAAACCATTTTGGGTTAATATTACAACCATTAGAAGCCTTGACCCTAACAATACAAATTTTATTTCTTCTATGTCTTGTTTTTGCGCTGTTGGGCCAATACCAACTGATGTATAATGTGTTATTTCTGATAATGTAGAGGTTGTGATCTTGGTTAATTCTTCTACTTGATTTATCTTGGTTGCTAGCTGTTCTTGTATATATTTTATTTCTTGTATGCTTATATCGTTGTAATTTAGCAATTCATCCACATAATATCTGTACCCTTTAGCAGATGGTACTCTTCCACTTGAAGTATGTGGTTTATCTAGCAACCCTATTTTTTCTAACTCAGCCATATCATTTCTAATTGTTGCTGAACTATAATCTAGACCACGTTTTTCTACTATTGCTTTTGAGCTAACTGGCTCAGCTGTTTCTATATATTCTTCTACAATTGCTTGCAATATTTCTTTTTTTCTATCGTTTAGCATATTATTCACCTCTTTTTAGCAGTCAAAACATTTCAGTGCTAAACTTCATATATATTACATCTCTTTTTAGCACTTGTCAATATTGATTGCTAATTTTCTTTGTGAATTTTTTGTGAACAAAAAAAGAAACACCCAGTCGTCAATTATCGACTTCTGGATGTTAAGGATTTTATTGTTTTTTTTGTGTTTGTCTATTATTTCCCCATATAATTACCATCGCAAGAGTAATAATTACCATAATTGTATCAACAGTCAGCAAAGCTGTTATCGATATGTTGAATTGACGTGATATTATCACACCTGCAGGCAAACCTGCTAAAATCTCCACCAAATCTGGCACATATTGATTCCTCCATAGAACCAGTACCGAAATACTAATGAATATTAGCATGAATAAGCAGATCTTTTCTTCCCAACCTGCTAGCACATTTGTCGCGTTGATATTCATTCCAACAACAAGACTTCCAACAAACAAAAAAAACAATTTTACATACTTCCGCATTCTTAAGCTGCCTCCTTATTTATAAATATGCGGTCTATATTTTTATTATAGCACATTTTTTATTTTATGTAAAGTTTTTTTGTTTTACACATTAAACTTAAATAATACTACGTCTCCATCTTGCATTACATATTCTTTTCCTTCTGAACGAACCAAGCCTTTTTCTTTTGCTGCTAACATTGAACCTTCTTTCATCAAGTCATCATACGAAACAATTTCTGCTCTTATGAATCCTCTTTCTATATCAGAATGGATTTTTCCTGCTGCTTGTGGAGCCTTTGTTCCTTTTTTTATTGTCCATGCTCTAACCTCTGGTTCTCCTGCCGTTAGGAATGACATTAAGCCCAATAGATCATAGCTAGCTTTTATAACTTTGTCTAATCCAGATTCCTTTAACCCTAACGCTTCTAACATCTCTTTTTCATCTTCACCGTCTAATCCTGCAAGTTCCTCTTCTATTTTCACACAAAGTGGAATTACTTCAGATTTTTCAGCTTTTGCATATTCTCTTACTTTATTAACTGTTTCATCGTTATCATTAGCTAATTGTTCTTCAGATACATTTGCCACATATAATATTGGCTTCATTGTTAATAAAAATGCATCTTTAATTATTTCAAGTTCTTCTTCTGTATATTCCAAGGTTCTTGCTGATTTTCCTTCTTCTAATGCTTTCTTAATTTTTTCCCATACTTCTATTTCTTCCTGATATTTTTTATCAGCTTTAATTAACTTTTTAGCTCTATCTAATCTTTTTTCTACAGTTTCTAAATCGGCAAAAACAAGCTCTAAATTTATTGTTTCTATATCCCTTATTGGATTTACACTTCCATCAACATGTATTATATTAGAATCCTCAAAGCATCTTACTACTTCGCAAATAGCATCTGTTTCTCTTATGTGAGATAAGAACTTGTTTCCAAGCCCCTCTCCTTTGCTTGCTCCTTTTACTAATCCTGCAATATCCACAAATTCTATGATAGCATGTGTTATCTTTTCTGGATTGTAAATTTTAGCTAAGTTATCTAATCTTTCATCTGGAACTGGCACAACTCCAACATTTGGTTCTATCGTGCAAAAAGGATAATTTGCACATTCAGCTCCTGCTTTTGTTATACTATTAAATAATGTACTCTTTCCTACATTTGGAAGTCCTACTATTCCTATTTTCATTCTTATCATTCCCTTCTAATCAACGTTATTAGTTTACCATAAAAAGAATTTTTTTACAATGAATTTATCATAAAATATTTTGCAAAACTTTGTTTTGCTATATTGCATTTTTTGAAATAATGTTATTCGGAATGACTATTATAGCATTTGCCTTGATTATTGCACTAGTAGTAATTTTGAGCAAATAATAAAAGCACCACATTACGCTTTGCCTAGCTATGTGGTGTTTTATCATAATTATATGGTAGCACACATTTCTGTGGCTCTCATTTTCTAGTTTTATTATACCGTCATTTATTGATTTTGTCAAATGACATTTATAATATATCTTGGAGCTACCAACGGGAATCGAACCCGTGACCTCAGCCTTACCAAGGCTGCACTCTACCTACTGAGCTATAGTAGCATGTTTGATAGTCTTATTAAAAAGAGCTATCTCTATTTACAAGATTCTTTATTGTTTTCTTGCGTATTCTTTGTATTGCATTATCAACTGATTTCACAGGAGCATCTAATTTTTCTGCTATTTGCACATAAGATTCTCCTTGCACATATCTGTTTAAAACCTTTTTTTCAAAACTACTTAAAGATGTGTCTATTACACTTTCAACATCAGAATAATATTCTCTTTTGGTTATTGTATCTAGAGGATCTTCAACAACATTCGAATTAAATATTTCTAATAATTCTGTTTCATTATTTTCGTCTTCATTATTGTATACGGGCATGTTTAAAGATAAGTAAGAATTAAGCGGCATGTGTTTTTGCCTATTTGATGATTTTATTGCAGTAATTAATTGCCTTTCTATGCATAAATTAGCAAATGACTTGAAAGAATTTTGTTTATCTACTTTATAATCTTTTATTGCCTTATATAATCCAATTAAACCTTCTTGAACTATATCTTCTTTTTCGGCGCCAATTATAAAGTATTTATTTACTTTAGATTCAACCATTTCTTTGTATTTAGAAATAAGATATTCAAGTGCATTTTTGTCGCCATTTTTTACTTGGTTTATTAATTCTTCATCTTCTATGTTGATGTATTTTATGTTGTCATTCATTGTGTATATATCCTCCTACATCTTGCCTTACAAATGATTGATTGTATTATATTCTAGTATTTCCTTTGATGTCAATAGTTTGTTGGTATATTTTTTTTAAAAATAGCTATAATAATACTAAATATCAACTTATTAGGAGGATTATAATGAAGGTTCTATATTATATTGCATTAACCCTTGTTATTATAGGTGCTTTAAACTGGTTACTTATAGGGTTATTCGATTTTAATTTAGTTAGCACATTATTTGGTTCCATGAGCATTTTAAGCAAAATAATATATGTTTTAGTAGGTGTTTCTGGACTAATATCAATTGGGCTATATTCTAAAGTAAATGATTAACAAAAGGCTCTCAGGTTTATTAAATTTTACCTTGAGAGCTTTTTCTTTATCTTAAAAATCCATTTATTATTTGTTCTTCCGCTTCTTTTTCTGATAATCCTAAAGTCATAAGTTTTATTAATTGTTCTCCTGCTATTTTTCCTATCGCAGCCTCATGAATTAAATTTGCATCCACATTATTGGCTGTTATCTCTGGCGTTGCTTTTACTACTGCATTATCTTTTATAATAGCATCACATTCACTATGTGCGAAACATTTTGAATTTCCATAAATTTTAGATTCAAAATGTTGTTTTGAATTTTCTGTTGCAACTGATCTAGAAGTAACATGTGTACTTGCATTTTCTCCATTTAATTGAACATCAAATGTAGTTTTTGCAGTTTGATTTCCATGTGTTAATATTTTTTCTGTAACTACAAAATTAGTGTCTGCTTCAAGTACTCCTTTAGTTTCTCTTATTGTTGAATCCACACCTTTTATTTGTGTAGACTCCATTTCCATAGAACTACCTGACTTTAAATAAACCTCTGTTACAGGATTTAATATTCTTTTGCCTGTTCCACTACCTTCACCATAATGTTTCTCTACATATCTAACTTTTGCGCCTTCTTCTAGAAAAAACCTGTGAATTCCATCATGTCTAGAATCTTTATGGTGGTCATTGTGAATTCCACAACCAGCAACAATTAAAACATTAGCATTCTTGCCTATATAGAAATCATTGTATACAAGGTCATTCAATCCACTTTCTGTTAATATTACTGGGATGTGCACAACATCAAATTTTGTATTTTCTTTTACATATATATCTATTCCAGGCTTATCTGTCTTAGAAACTATATTTACATTTTCTGTTATTTTTCTTTCAATTCCGGCTCCGTTTTTTCTAATGTTATATGCTCCATCTCTAATCTCATCATACCCAGAAATTTCATCTAATAATTCTTCATCTACTTTTTCTATTTTGCTGTTTTCTTGCATACTACGATTTTCTACTCCTTTCCACCATTTTTTAATTTGCAACATTGCTTTTCTACAACTTCTTCACTTAAAATTTCATCAGCTGTTGTTATTTTCTCAATCTTTCCATTTCTCATTAAAATAACTTCATCAGCAATTTTTAAAATTCTCTCTTGGTGTGAAATAACAATAGTTGTACCTTTAATATTTTCTCTTATGCTTTCAAATACTTGTATTAAATTATTAAAGCTCCATAAATCAATACCAGCTTCTGGCTCATCAAATATAGTAAGTTTAGCTTGCCTTAACACTATATTTGCTATTTCTATTCTTTTAAGCTCTCCTCCTGATAATGAGCTGTTTACTTCTCTATCAACATATTCCTTAGCACACAATCCTACTTGTGCTAAACATTCACAAGCTTCTTTTCTTGTTATATTCTTATTGGCGGCTATTTTTAATAAATCATAAACTGTTAAACCCTTAAATTTTACTGGTTGTTGAAAAGCAAATCCTATTCCCAATTTTGCCCTTTCATTTATTGGCATATCAGTTATATCTTGTCCATCTAAAATTATTTTTCCCGAATCAGCTTTTTCTATTCCCATAATAATTTTTGCAATTGTAGATTTACCTGAACCATTAGGGCCTGTAATAGCTATAAATTTCTGTGAATCTATATTTAAACTTACATTATCTAAGATTTTTTTGTTATCTCTTGTAAAACATATATCTTTTAATTCTAATAACATTTTTACCTCCATCTTTACGATAATATATTATACTATTTATTTCGCTTTTTTTCAATATTCTTCTATCTTTATAATTAATTTTTCATTTTCAGAATACTTTTTCTCCACACTCATTTTTGATACCTGTATATCATCTTTTATTACATAGTTGTTTATAGCATCTAATACAACTTTTGCTATGTTATCTATATCAGGCTTTTTTAATGGGCTTATTTCATCATCTAGCATCTTTTCTGCCATCTTTTTACTTGTAGACTTCGGTATTTTTAGATATGCTATTATTTCTATTTTTACCCTATTTGTAATTATATCAAATTTCGGATATTTTATAAAAAAACTTTGCTTTATCCATTCTTCATAATCTTTTGTTTTATTCGGAGTATACACATTCCCCGTGTACATATTTACACGGGGTCTTTGTTTTCCTACTATTGTTCCTTCAACTTCAAATTCATACATTTTTTATCCTCTTATAAACCACATACTCATATGAAAAATCATTTTCACCATCTGCTGGCCCTTCTTGCCTGCTTATTTCTTTCCATTCTTCCTCATTTATTTTAGTAAAAAATGTATCTCCTTCAAAATCCTTGTTGATTTCTGTTACATATAAAACTTTTGTATATGGTAATAGTAAATTATATATCATTGCTCCACCTATAACAAAGGCGTTTTCTTCACTATCTATATATTCTTTTATCTCTTCTATTCCATGTACTACTTTCACATTTTCTGCTTCTATACTGAAATCTGGATTTGTTGTAAAAACAATATTTTCTCTATTAGGTAATGGTTTTCCTATAGATTCAAATGTTTTTCTTCCCATTATTACAGGATGACCTGTTGTTAATGCTTTAAATCTTTTCATATCATCTGGCAAGTGCCATAATAATTGATTATTTTTTCCTATTATATTATTTCTTGCTTTTGCTACTATTATACTTAACACTTTCTTCTCCTTCTATATTGCTACTGGTATTTTCCCTATTTTCATTTCTTTATTATAGTCATATCCCTCTATCTCAAAATCTTCTACTTTGAAATCATAAAAGTTCTTCGTAGGATTTTTAATAATTAATTTAGGATGAGCTTCTATTGGTTCACTCTCAATTAATTTTTCAACAAGTGGAATATGCCTATCATAAATATGACAATCTCCTATATTGTGCGTTAGAGTTCCTACTTCCAAGCCTGCTACTTGTGCAAACATATATTGCAATGCTGCATATTGCATTACATTCCATCCATTGGCTGTAAGCATATCTTGAGAACGCTGATTTAATATAAGATGCAACTTTCCACCTTTCACTAGCCATTGAGTTCCATATGCGCAAGGCTCTAAGTTCATATCTTTTAGCTCTTCATGATTAAATATATTAGTCATTATTCTTCTACTAGATGGATCATTTTTTAGTAAATATAAAACATAATCTACCTGGTCCATTAATTTAATTCCTTCTTTTGTTTTGAATTCATATTTCTTTCCTAATTGATAACCATAAGCTTTTCCAATTGTTCCATCTTCTCCTGCCCATTGATCCCATATATGCGAATTAAGCTCTGAAACATTATTTGATTTTTTCTGCCATATCCATAATATTTCATCAATTGCATTTTTTATTGTTTTAGAATTGTTTCTTAATGTAATCATCGGAAATTCTTTGCCAACATCATACTTATTTTGCACTCCAACAATAGAAATATAATTTGCCTCTGTTCCATCATCCCATCTAGTTCTAACATTCGTTCCTTCTGATGAATAACCATTTTTTATAATTTCTTTGCATGTGTCTATAAAAGCTTTATCTGCTTGTGTCATTTGTACCTCCAACTATTTCATATCATTTACATTTTTTAAAAATATAATATTTTCTATTATGTCTATTATAGAGTAAATTAGCACAAATACACCAATTGTAGAAACTATAGCCCCTGAATTTGCTACAATATATATACCACAGATAAGCATTACTACTGCTAGTACTATTGCATAAATCCATACATTTGATTTGTATTCTCTTAATTTAAGTGCTGATGTTGCTCTTAAAAGTGCGCTATATATAATCCATACACCTATAATTATTCTAAATAGATTCCCTATTGTAGAACTAAATGCTATTGTAATAATTCCTATTACTACAGCCATTATTCCATATACAAAGCTATAATTATATAATCCACCGTTTTGCTTTTCCATTACATGAACAACTATTTTATATATACCTATTAGGATAAATACTGCACCTAATAAGTATGACATAAATTTTACTGTTCCTTCTGGATTTTGTATAAGAACAAGTCCTATAATAGCAAATATTACAGATTCTACTAAAGACATCCATCCAGTTTTCTTTAATACATTTTTTAAATACTCCATTTTGGTACCTCCTATATAAATTTGAGTATATATTATCATAAAACTTTTAAATATTCTATATTTATACAATTTTTTCTAAAAAACATTTTTTTACAACAAAAGAGCAAGTAATACTTGCCCTTTATAAGTTGATTATTTATAAATATTTAACTTTAAATCTTAATACATATAAATTAATTTATACTATCAAAATTATTTTTTATTTACTAAATCTTTTAATGCTTTTCCTGCTTTGAATACAGGTGCTTTTGATGCTGGTATTTTTATTTCTTCTTTAGTTTGTGGGTTTCTTCCTTTTCTAGCAGCTCTTTTTCTAACTTCGAAAGAACCAAATCCAACTAATTGTACTTTATCTCCTTTTTCTAGAGCTTCTGTAACAACCTCTACAAAAGAATTTATTGTTGCTTCAGCATCTTTTTTTGTGCTTCCTGTTTTAGCAGCTACGGCTGCGATTAAATCAGATTTGTTCATTTAAATTACCTCCTATAAGATTTATACGTAGCTATTTTTTAATCTACTAGTATCATTATTCGCCAATATTTAGCAAAATCCTTCTTTTTTTCTTGCATTTTATTTGGTTCTTAAGAGAAATACGCCATTTATTTCATTTTTATTAAAAATTTTCATTGCTAAAATCATAAAAATATAAGTTGCTATAGTTATTGATATAGCTATTATTGTAGCCATTTGTTCTTTTAAATTTGTTTTTAATATTGAAAATATACTTATTGCAACTATAGACATTATTATTGTTGCCAATATTGGCTTTATTATACAATTTTTCTTGTCTATTTTAATATTTATATACTTCCTTAAGAATATTGTGTTTATTATAAACGCTACAATATAGCAGGCAACACTTCCAATTGCTGCTCCTGCAGTTCCTCCTAATATAAAATCTTGTGGATTTATTTTTACCAAAGTAATATTGATAATTAATTTAACAATTACACCTGCCACTAACGAAATCATTGGAATGAATTGCTTTCCAGCTCCTTGCAGAATTCCAGTTATTGTTTGATTTAATAGTATGAATATTACCGATATAGAGCTAATTTGAAAAATAAATGCTCCAGAATTTGCATTCGGGAATAGCAAATTTAATATTGGCTGAGCGAATATAATCATTCCAACGCTTGCGGGTAATCCTATCAAAATGGTAATTAATAATGAAAATCTAATCTTGTTTTCCACACTTTGCACACTTCTTTTAGCTTTTGCAGCAGCTATTGTAGGAACTATTGCAGTTGTTAAAGCTATATTAAATGACATTGGCAAGGTTATTAATGTTTCTACCTTTCCACTTAATATTCCATACTGCCTTTTTGCTTCTTCTGCACTTAAAAAATTCTTTAATCCTCTTACTACTGTTATAGAATCAATATTTTTGTTTATTCCGCCCAAAATAGCAGTTATTGTTATTGGCATTGCTACAATTAAAATTCTTATTATAATGCTTTTTATTGTTTCTTTTTCATATGCACGTCTATCCATTGGTAAATACTTTTGTTCTTCCTTATAGCAGTATAATAGGTACATCGCTCCTATGAAAGTGGAAATAGTAGTTGCTAAGTTTGCGCCAGCTGCCATTAATTCCGTTTTATTAACCATTTCTAAAGCTTTATAAGAAATAAACTCTACTATCCCTATAGTTAAAACAGCTTTTGATATTTGCTCTATGCTTTGTGAATGTGCTGTTGGCTTCATATTTTCTTTGGCATTAAAGAATCCTCTAAGAACAGAAGTTATAGACTCAAAAAATATTGATGGTGCTAATACTAGTAGGGTTATTTCTGCTTCTGGTATTTGTAAAAGATTTTGTGCTATATATCTTGATGACAAAAATAAAAATACCGAACAACAAAAGCCTATAATAGAAAACATTGCAAATGCTACTTTTAATATTCTATTTGCTCCACTCTCATTTCCTACAGACATCTTCTCCGATATTAGCTTGGCTACTGTATTTGGTACGCCTATTGATGAAATGGTTAGAAGTAATGCATATATTTGAAAACCACTACTGCATATTCCATTTCCTATATCTCCGAAACCTTCTTTATTTGTTAAATACAGCTTGTATATTAGACCTAAAATTTTTATTATAATTTGTGCAATCATTAAGGTTATTATTCCCTGTGCAAAGCTTTGCTTTTTTCTTTTCTGCAATTTCACTCCTCCATATTATATATTTTTCACAAAATTGCTCTAAACACTTGTTTTTTTCTTGATTTTATAAGATAATATATATGTATGATTTTATAAAAAATGAATTGAAAGTGGTGAAAATTTTGAAAATCTTAGATAAATTTTTAAAATTCTTAAAAACAGATAGAAATACATTTTTCACATATGTTCTAACATTAGTAACAGCATACTTAGTTGTGGATAGAGTTGTGGAAATGTTGCTTATGATATTTACTGGAATGGGGCATTCTTATTGGGGACCAATCCAATACACATTAGCACTTGCCTGTCCAGTATTTGCATTTTTATTTTCTGGTTCATCTAAGTTTGCTGATTGTGATGAAATAAAGTTAACATTCTTTGATGTATATTTAATTAGTTTATACATATTAATAATCTCAATGGTAACACAATGGGTAAATCAAGCAGGATGGATGCTTTTAATATCTGTACCTAATTACGCAGAGCTAGTTACAAACTTCTCTAATTTGATAAGACCAGCTTTTTCTGCTCTTGCAGTATATTTTCCACTAACTACATTCTACCCTCTAGTAAAATGGTTAATTGGAACTGTACATGACACAAAGAACATCGTTGATTCTATTTACGATTATGGTGGAATAGATTTATCAAATAAATCTGCTGGAACTGGTCAATATACATGCGAGGTTGAAATTTGTAAAGACTCTGAATCTGGTAAGATTATTAAAATCTCTGAAGATAAAAGATTTTATCAAATGCTTGTAGTTGGTGTTTCAGGTTCAGGAAAAACTTCTCTTGTTTTTGAGCCTATGATAGCTAGAGATATAGATAAAAAGTTCTTCTTTAGTGAAATATCAAAAGAAATGGGATTTACTGCTTTAAAAACAGGAATTGCTACTCTAAGCAAACCATATGACAACGAATATTTAAATAAATATTTTAATTTAAATATGTTAATTCCTGTAGAAAGTAAATTAAATTTATATAACGCTTATATGAGTAAAATGATTTTGAATAAATCAAATTCTGGATATACCTACAGAAATTTAGGATTAACTTATATGTGCCCTGATTATGAATCTATGGCTCATATGATAAAGGTAGCAGATAGCTATAAATTACCTTATAATGTTGTTGATCCAAATGATCCAAATTCAATTGGTTTGAATCCATTTATTTTCGAGGATCCATTACAAACATCTATAGCTATATCTACTGTTTTGAAAGGTTTATATGCTTCAGCACATTCAGATATAAATCAAGCTTATAGAGAAAATGCTGCTACACAGGCTGTAGAAAATGTTTCTATATTATTAAAAGAAATTTATCCAAGATTACATGATGGAGAATTACCTACACTAGAGGATGTTCAAGATTGTTTAACAGATTTTGAATTAACAGAAAGCTTATGCAAAAGATTAAAAGAAGATGAAGAATTAGCTAAAAAATATTCTGCATTAATTCGTTACTTTGAAATGAACTTTTATAAAAATTCTAATGGAATAGAAGAAATGAGAAAATTCGTTACTGCTTCTACTTCCCAATTAGATACATTATTAAGATTCCCTGGTGTTAAAAATATACTATGTAACAGAACAAATAATTTGAATTATGATAAAGCTCTTGAAAATGGAGAAATTACATTTGTATGTACAAGACGTGGAGATTTAGGACCTAATATTAATACTGCATTTGGATTATTCTTTATATTATTAATGCAATATTCTGTTTTAAGACGTCCTGGTACTGAAAAAACTAGAGTTCCACATTTCTTATATATAGATGAATTTTCTAATTACATAAATGCTTCAACAGAGCCATTATTCACACTATATAGAAAATATAGAGTTGCAACAGTAATCTCTGTTCAGAACTTAGCTCAATTAGAAGTCAGCAACAATAAATATAAACAAACAATATTATCTAACTGCAACAATAAAATTGTATTTGGTAATAATACCCCAGAAGACAACGAATGGTGGTCTAAAGAAATTGGTGATAAAAAGGAATGGGATTACACCAACACTTATGATACTGCTAAGGGTGAATATAGCCCTAACTATGGTAATATTGGATATAAATATAAAATTAAGTATTCTGCCGGTAAGATTCAAACATTAAAATTCAAACAATGTGCTTACAAGATAAAGAATTTAAAGGGTAAAAATGAAACTGGTAAGGGTCTTCTAAACTTCCTATCTGCTTCATTTAGTGAACCTAAGAATGTTAAAGAATATGATTTTAATAAATTCACATCTGGCGGAATCGATTCAAAGTCTTCTGATTCTACAGAACATAAAAAGAAAATGTTTGGTAAAAAGCTAGAACATTTTAAGGATGACGTTCAAGAAGAAATAGATCCAATCAATACAGACACAACAGATTCAAATTTTCTTTTTGATAATGAAGATGCAATAGTTATTAACTTTAAAAAGAATAAATAGTAAAAAAGAAATATGGACCATAAATCCATATTTCTTTTTGTTATGCTAGTAATTTTATATCTACATTTTCTAATTTATATTTGTTAGTAGTTTCATCTAGTTTAAACTCTACCAAACTGTTTTCTAATGATTCTTCATTTTGTCTTAAATCTGTAGTATAATAATATTTTATTTTCTTTATATCTATATTATTAATTGTTAAATATCTAAATGTTTCTGCCATGTGCTTTTCATCTTCACACACTAATATTAATTGTGGCATACTTGCAAACTCTGAATCTCCTGGAACATAATTTGTATAGAAATCATCATACAATTTCATTCTATCTTGTAGTTTGCTTTCCCAGTCATCCTCTCTTCTTACTACTTCAAATAAAAAATCAATAGATTTGCTATTCTTCGTTAATTTTATTCTTCCACCTGTTGCTTTAAAAGTTTTAGACAAACTTTTTGCTTTTATTGCAGGTTTTGTAACATACGAATCAAATGCTTTAACTTTAAGCATATATGCTATTATTATTTGGTTACCTGCTAATCTCTTTTTTATCATTGCTACAGGCTTTGTATTATCTGTAGGTTGCCATTTACATTCAACCCCACGAGAGTTTAAAAGGTATTTTCCCATTTTTTCTAAGCAATATATTCTATATATTCCTTTTCCCTCATCTGAATTGAAATAATATCTTGTTAGTATTTTTGTTTTTACTAATTGTTCCAATTTATTATTTAATTTATCTTGGCTTTGTATGTCTGCATTTTCATGTTGTAATATTTGAAATAATTGTCTTGAAGTAATAAATTCAAATTTATTTACAAGCTCCATTATTCTAAAATGTAAATCATTTATATGACCAACATTAATCTTTTGTATTATTTGATTCATAGATACATATCCATCTTTTCCATCAAAAGTTTTTATTTCGTCTTTTCTTATAGCAAATGGCGAAATTTTTGTTTTTATCTCTGAATCTTCAACCATAAAAAGCACCCCTTTCTAGTTCTATCAATCTCTTGTTACACATACTATTATTTTTGCACATTTTACAAATTTTGTCAAATATTCTTTATTTTAGCAATTCTTCAACCTCTTTTTTATTCAAGTATCTCCATTTTCCTATTTCTATATTTTTTACATCAAGATTGCCTATTCTTCTTCTATGCAATGCTAGTACTTTTTTATCTATTGCTTCACACATTTTTCTTACTTCTCTATTTTTTCCCTCATGTATTGTAATTTGTAATCTTGAAAAGTTTTTCTCTTCATCTGTTTTTAATATTTTAATTTTTGCTTTTCCAGATACGTAATCATCTATCTTCACACCATTTTCAAGTTTCTTTACGTCATCTTGTGTTGCAATGCCTCTTATTGTAACAGTATAAGTTTTCTCTATTTCATATTTTGGATGTGTTACTTTGTATACAAAATCCCCGTCATTAGTTAATAACAATGCTCCTGAAGTATACATATCCAATCTGCCTACTGGCACTACTTTTTCTGGTATATCAATCAAATCTAAAACTGTTTGTCTATCAAATTGGTCTTTTACAGTAGTTACATAGTCTATTGGCTTATTTAATAATATATACACTTTTTTATCTGTTTTCTTAACTATTTTTCCATTGTATTTTACTACATCTTTATCTGGATTTATTTTTGTTCCTAATTCATCTACAATTTTCCCATTCACACTTACTTTGCCTTTTAATATATACTCCTCACATTTTCTCCTTGAAGCAATACCACTATTGGCTAAAAACTTTTGTAATCTTTCTTCTTCCAATTCTTTTTCCTCCAAAATTTAACTTCTACTATCCAACTCTTCCAATACTTTTGTAAAATACTCTGGCAATGGAGCTTTTAAATGCATTTTTTTGCCAGTAATAGGATGTGAAAACTCTAGGCTTTTTGCATGAAGCATTTGGCCTTCAATTCCAAATTCATTTTTACCATTTGAATATACCATATCGCCCACAACTGGATATCCAATCTTTGCCATATGGACCCTTATTTGATGGGTTCTTCCTGTATCTATTTTTATTTCCAATAAAGTATATCCTCTATATCTTTTAATTACTTTAAAATGTGTTACAGCTTGCTTACCATCTTTATCTACAGCCATTTTCTTTCTATCAACTTTGCTTCGTGCTATTGGCATATCAATGGTTGCCTCATCGTCTTTAACAACTCCTCTAATCAATGCAATATATTTTTTAGTTACTAATCTATCTTGAATCTGTTTGCTCATTTTCACATGAGCCTCATTATTCTTCGCTATTATTAGAAGCCCTGATGTATCTTTATCTAATCTATGTACTATACCAGGTCTAATTTCTCCACCAATACCAGATAAACTATCTTTGCACATTGCTAAAATTGCATTTACCAAAGTTCCATCAGGATTGCCATTAGCAGGATGTACCACCATTCCTTTAGGTTTATTTACTACTATAATATCTTTGTCTTCATACACTACATCCACAGGTATATCTTGTGCTTTTAGTTTTGTGCCTTGTGCCTCTGGCACATCCACTTGTATATTATCTCCTGCACAAACTTTATATGAAGCTTTTTCATTTTTACCATTTATTGTAACTTGTTGATTTTCTATTAGCTTTTGTGCAAAACTTCTTGATATTTTATCCATATTATCACTAATATAGCTATCTAATCTTTTTCCTTTATTAATTTCGTCTACAACCAAGGTATTCAATATTCTCCCCTTCTAACCTACATTTCTCTTTCATATATTACAAAATTATCATCTGTATATAAAGAATTATAATGTGAATCTCTAGATAGCAGCATATTTAATTTTGAATTCTTGTATGTTATTACATGTGTTATATCGTATTGATCAAATGTTTTCTCATAATATCTAGAAATATTAGATGTACTTATATAATCACCAAAAATATCTCTGCCATCTGGATATTCTTCTGTTTTATTAAATTCTGGTGCATATAAATCTGCTCTTGAATCTATAAATACAGGTATCCTCTCAAATAATAGATAACTTCCATAATTATATTCATTAAACAAATGAATTTCATCTAAGTCTAGATTTTCTTTTATATAGTTAGCCGCTGCTACTGGATATGATTTTTCATTAATATATTTATCACCCATTTTATTTTTTATTTGTAGAATCATAAACAAAGCTACTACTAATAATGTCGCAATGGTTCCCAATGTTGATATCATTATTTTTTCTATTTCTTTCGTTCCATCTTTATCATATTTTTCAAATAGGTCTGCCAAAAGTTTTGCTAGTATTCCACTACCAAATAGCACAAACATTGAAGTTTGCCTTCTTGTGATAAACATTAATAATGCTAGTCCACCTATGAAGAAAAAATCTTTTAGCCTTATCTTTACATCTGTAAACACTAGCAAAGCTATAAATAAGCAAAGCACTATCATTATTGGAATATTGTCTATCAATGTTAATGGCAAATGCTCACTGATGCTTTTTGTAGTATTTCCTTGCATAGTTTTTACTAGATATGTATATGGCGCATCTCCTAAAGGTGTTAATAATCCCGTAAGTCCACATATTATCATAATTACTATTAGCCATTTTGCAGCATCTATTTTCACTACTCTTATTTTATATGGATTTTGTCTTCTCTTTTTAGAAGCTTCTAGTTTCTTTTCCTTATTTTTATCTTCTTTCTTAGTTATCTTCTTTTTTATCCTATAATAAATGCTTATATAGTCTAAACTGAATATGTACTCGGCTATATATGGCAAGAATAATATAAATAAGAATGGCCATACGGCGCAATGCACGTTTGCTACAATTATTGATATAATAACTATTCCTGCTGCATATCTTATTTTTTTAGTTTCTAAAAATTTCTCTATAAACAGAATAACAAATTCAAATAATATGAATGTTACCAATTGTGCCCTAGCAGCTATATAATCTTTTATTAAATACATCGCTCCTAAAGTAACTATTAATGAAACTACCTTGTTTTTAGATATTTTATTATTGGTAAAATACATTACCAATCCAAGTGTACAAGATAATATTATTGTAGATATGAAAATTCCAAGCATTCCACCTACATTGTATATTAAATATATCATTACATCATAAGCCCAATGTGGATATGTATATGGCAAATTTTCATGCCAAGAAAATGGGTCTTGCATATCTATAGTTTCGTTTTGCAATATATGCTCACCAATTCTAATTGTGTAAAAAGTATCGTTTTGTAAAGTAATTGGCGCTAAAACCGCACAAAATAATATTATACAAGCTACAGCCAAAATATTAAATCTTATACTTCTTATTTTCTCACTATCTTCAAGTTTTTCTTTCTTTTTTTCTTTTTGTTTTGTTTTTAAGTTAAACACGTTTTTTCTCCTTTTTTTATGATACGTAAATTATATCAGGTTCTCTGATAAAGAGCAATAATTTGATAAAAAAAGAAGGTACTTTCATTAGCACCTTCAAATGTTTTTATTATTGTAATTGTTTTGCAACTTCTTCAGCAAAGTTTTCTTCTTTTTTCTCTATTCCTTCACCTGTTTCGAATCTTGCAAATCTATTTATTTTAGCACCTTTTTCTTTTACTAATTGGCTTACTTTTATATCAGGATTTTTTACGAATTCTTGATCTAATAAGCAAATTTCTCCGTAGAACTTTCCAACTCTTCCTTGTACCATTTTTTCAGCTATTGCTTCTGGTTTTCCCTCATTCATAGCTTGTGCTTTTAATATTTCCATTTCTTTTTCTACTCTTTCAGCAGGTACATTTTCTCTTGCTAAGAATTCTGGTCTTGCAGCAGCTATTTGCATGCATATATCTTTTGCAAGTTCTTCTGAGGCATTTTCCATATCTACTAATACAGCAATTTTTCCTTCTCCATGGATATATTTTTCAATCATTCCTTCAGTTTCGAATCTAGCAAATCTTCTTATTGTTAAATTTTCTCCTATTGTTGCTATTTTGTTTGTTAGAACTTCTTTTACTGTAAGTTCTGGTTCTTCTATTGATTTTTGTGCTAATAAATCTTCAACGTCTTTTGGATTATTTAATGCAACTTGTTTTACTGCATCTTTAACAAATTTTCTAAATTCTTCATTTTTTCCAACGAAGTCTGTTTCAGCATTTACTTCGATTATTGCTCCTACTTTTTTATCATCTGATAAGTAAGCTTCAACTAATCCTTCTGCTGCTACTCTGCTAGATTTCTTTGCAGCTTTTGTTATTCCTCTTTCACGTAATAATTCTGCTGCTTTTTCCATATCTCCATCAGTTTCTGTTAAAACTTTTTTGCAGTCCATCATACCTGCACCTGTTTTTTCTCTTAATTCCTTTACTTGGCTTGCTGTTACCATTTTATATCCTCCTTTTAAAAAATAAGGATAGGGCAGCGCCCTACCCTCTGATATCAATACTTATTATTCTTTAACTTCTTCCTCAGCATTTTCAACTACTTCTTCAATGCTTGTTGGTTCTTCAGTAGCAACTTCTTGCTCTTCAACAGTTTCTACAACTTCTGGAGCTTCACCTTGTCTACCTTCTATTACTGCATTTGCCATAACATCTGCTATTAATTTTACAGCTCTTATAGCATCATCATTTCCAGGAATTGCATAATCTACATCTTCTGGATTGCAGTTTGTATCAACTAATCCTATAACAGGGATATTTAATTTTCTTGCTTCTAATATTGCATTTCTTTCTTTCTTTGGATCTACTATGAATAATACTCCTGGCATTTCGTTCATTTCTTTGATTCCGCCTAAGTTCTTTTCTAGTTTTTCCATTTCTTTCTTAAGAAGAATTACTTCTTTTTTAGGTAATACATCAAAAGTACCATCTTCTTGCATTTTTTCTAATTGATTTAATCTATCAATTCTTTTCTTTATTGTAGTAAAGTTTGTTAACATACCACCTAACCATCTTTGATTAATGTAGTACATTCCACATTTTTCTGCTGCTTCTTTCATGCAGTCTTGAGCTTGCTTTTTAGTTCCTACGAATAGAACTGTTTTTCCTTCTTCTGCTTGCTCTTTCATGAAGCTATATGCTTCATCTAACTTCTTTGAAGTTTTTTGTAAATCGATGATGTGGATTCCATTTCTTGCTTGAAAAATATATTCAGCCATTTTAGGATCCCATCTTTTTGTTTGATGTCCAAAATGAACACCAGCTTCTAGTAATTGTTTCATTGCAACTACTGCCATTTTTGTTCCTCCTTTTAGTTTACCCTCCATAAATGCTCAACATTTAGCAAGACTTATACATGAAAAAATTTATATAAGCACTTCTTGCTAAACTACTATTTATGTGCGTATTTTTCTAATATATAGTATTATAACAAAAAAGCTCCTGCAACGCAAGAGTTTTTTAGAAAAATATGTACAACTTACACTAAAATCATATTTTATTTTGTTTTTTAATTTACTGTTCCCCTATTTTTACCTTTCCACTATATTCTACCCCATCTTTCACAAGTACGCAAAGTCCAGTTTTCGAATATATAAGTTTATCAAATTTTTCTTTAATCATCTGTGTAATATCATAACTATCTATTCCTGAAACGCCATTAGATTCTTTTATTACTGATGTAACATCAATTTTTTTATTATTATATACATAATATGCTTTTTCAAATGTAGTAAAAGTATTGGTATTTTTATCTTTTAATCCTATTATCCATGTTGCTGCTCTGCTTGCAAACTTTACATTTGTGCTTTTTAGGCTAGCCAATTCTACTATTTCCTTTGCTTTTCCACTTTGTATATTATCATCAAAATTTGTAACATAGTATTGGTAATCATTTGTTATATTATCAACAGTTGCATCTTTTGTATAAGTTTTATCTGTTATCAAATCCTTAACTTTAAACGTATAGGTCCCATTAGATTCTGCTATATAAATATAATCTTCATTATTGTCTGGATTCAATATCTGTATATTATATTCAATCCCTCTATCATATATATAATCGAACATTCGCCTTATATAAGCAATTTTATCTTTTCCAACCTCTTGCCAATAAGCATCTTCTGTATTCGAACTAATCCAGCCTGCATTTGCATAGTAAGTTAAAACATCTGCAAAATCAGTAAAATTAGTAGCATTCATTTTATTACAATATTGAATTTCCAATTTCTTTATAACATTTTTTTGAGCCGTTTCATCTAGCTCTTTCACATCTGTAAGGCCTTCAATTGAAGTCACTTCTAATTGAACAGCTGCAGTTTTTCCTTTTTCTGGATATTTACTTATATTTATTATAACACCACTATAATTTATTTCTTTTACAATTGTTCCATCATCTTTTTTTATTACAATTACTTCTCTATCTCTGTCTATTTCATTTTCTGTAACCAAATTTTGGTCCTTTAAATCCTTCAATAACTTTTCCTTACTGACAGTTTCTTGTTCTGTTTCTCTTGCCATATAATTTTCTTTTTTCCACAAATTTACTCTTGCTTCAGCTTCTGATGCTCTTGTAATAATTTTTACATCTACAGCTCTTGTAACTATTCCATTTTTTCCAGCTAAAAAGTTTATGCTAACTCCCGCCAATATCAATAATACAGCAACTATTACAATCAATGCTATTAATGTAATTCCTTTATTTTTCATTTGATTATTCTCCTTTTATAATATAATCTACATCACATACAATACTATACATAAAAAATGTAACAAGCTTCCTAATAGGATAAATAGATGAAATATTGAATGTCTATATTTTTTTGTTTTTCCTAATCCATAAAATATTGCTCCAATTGTATATGCAATTCCTCCAGCAACTAATAATGCAGTTCCGGCTATTCCAAGCAATTGTGGTAGCAGATTAGCTTTTATTATTATACACCATCCCATCGCTAAATAACATATCATAGAAAAAATTTTATATTTTTTTAGATCTATTGCATTTAGTATAACTCCTAAAATCGCCGCACTCCAAATAACTGCAAACATGCTCCATCCTAATACCTGGCTATATTCTCTAAACGTGCATAAAAGAAACGGCGTATAAGAACCAGCAATTAGTAAAAAAATTGTACAGTGATCTATAACTTGAAATACCTTTTTAGCTGTAAGGTTTGGCTTTAATCCATGATATATGCTTGACATTGTATATAGTAAAATCATTGTAACACCATATATTGCTCCAGATGCTACTCCATATACATTGTGATGAATTGCAGCCACAACAACACAAAGTACGGTTGCGATTACTCCTAGCGCTCCTCCAACTATGTGTGAAGTCATATTAAATATTTCTTCACCTTTCGTGTAAGTTGGTAGAATCCTATCTTTTAATTTTATTCTATTCACTGCATCTCCTCATTTCATTTATATTTTATGATTATCTTTTTTTAATTTTTTTATTCAAGACTTTTTTCTTTTCCCCATGGCTCCCATCAATCTACGATTCTACTTTCCTCTTACTTCTCCAATCTTAGACATTTTTTCTATTATTTTATCCAATATTGGGTTTATTTCTTCATCTTTAAGAGTTCTATCGTTTGCACCGAATGTTAAAGAAAATGCTAAGCTCTTCTTTCTTTCTGGAATTCCTTTGCCTGTGTAAACATCAAATACTTCACTGGTTAATAGTAAAGAACCTGCGGCTTTCTTTATTTGAATAGCAATATCACCAGCTGTAATATCATTATTTACCACAATGCTTAAATCCTTCTTTATTGTTGGATATTTAGATATTTCCTTATATTTCATATTTCCAGTTTTCTTAGCTATTAAAGAATCTAAGTTTATTTCCATTACAAATACATCTTCCTTAGACATTTCTGGATGTAATTTTCCAATCACTCCAACTATATCATTATTTACAGAAATTAATGCTGCTTGACCTGGATGTAATTCCTTAGGAATTCTATCATTTACAATAAAGCTATATCTTCCAGCATAGCCCAATCCATCTAATACTTCTTCGGCTATTCCTTTTAACATGTAAAAATCTACACTCTTTTTGTTATTTATTCCATAATAGTACTCTCCACTCATTAAGCAAGCTAGTTTATGCTCTTCTTTGTAATCTTCTCCAACTTTGTAAAATGTTTTTCCTATTTCAAAAACAGAAATGTCCTTATTGTAATGTGCTACATTGTACTCATATATTTTATATAAAGATGTTATAATACTCTGTCTTAATGTGTTTCTTTCTTCAGTAAGTGGTGCTAATAATTTTATATTCTCCGCTTCTACTTTTCTATCATATCCCGCAAAATTAGCTGCTTCTTTTTCACTTACTAACACATATGAAAGAGTTTCGTTTAAGCCTAAATCAAGCATTTTGTGTCTTATTGCTCTAGTTGTTTTATCGTAGCTTCCCATTTTTATTGGCATTACTGGAACTTTTGATTCTATATTATCTACACCGTAGATACGTCCAACTTCTTCTACTAAATCTGCTTTTATAGATATATCCAATCTTCTTCTTGGAACTTTGACTTGCACTTTTTCTCCATCTTCTTCATATGAAAAGCCTAGTCTAGTAAATACATCTAATACATCTTCTTTATTTATAACTGTTCCTAATACATCATTTATTTTCTTATATGTAATTTCTACTTCTTTATCGCCCATATCTTCTTTATTATATTCAACAGTGCCAGAAAGTACTGTACCCTCTGCATATTCTTCTAATAATTTAGCTGCACGTTCTATTGCCATATAAGTTCTATTTGGATCCAAGCCTTTTTCAAATCTGTTGCTAGCTTCACTTCTTACTATCTTTTGAGCTGTTTTTCTTACTTTTACAGAATTAAATATTGCTGATTCTATTATTACATTTTTTGTATTTTCTGTAATTTCTGTGTCTAGCCCTCCCATAACTCCTGCTAAACCAATTGGCTCTTTTCCGTTAGAAATTACTATATCATCAGTTGATAATATTCTTTCTATGTTGTCTAAAGTTGTTAATTTTTCAGAATCTTTTGCCATTCTAACTTCTATTAGACCTTGTAGCTTATCTGCATCATAAAAGTGCAATGGTTGTCCAAGTTCTAGCATTACATAGTTGCTTATATCTACTACATTGTTTATTGGCCTTATTCCGCAAGCCATTAATCTATTTTTTATAAAGGCTGGGCTTTCCTTTATTTGAACATTCTTTACTTTCTTTGCTAAAAACAATGTACAATTATCTGTATCTACTTTTACATCAAAACAATCTTTTACATTTTCGCTGTCTTCTTTATGTAATAAATCCACATCTTTCACTTTTTTATTGTAGATTGCACCCACTTCATAAGCCATTCCTAATATGCTTAATAAATCACCACGGTTTGCAGTTAAATCAAAATCTATAACTCCATCATCCATTTGCATATATTTTATTGGCTCTTCTCCGATAGGAGCGTCTTTAGGTAATTCATGAATTCCTTCTTTGTCTTCTGGCTTCTGGAATTTGCTATCCAATCCTAATTCTGCCATAGAGCATAGCATTCCATCAGATTCAACTCCACGCTTCATGCTTTTATTAATTGTAACTCCACCTGGAAGTTTTGCTCCTGGAAGTGCTACTATTACTTTTAATCCTTCTCTTACATTAGGAGCTCCACAAACAATTTGCCTTATTTCTGTTCCTGTATTTACTTTGCAAACATGTAAATGGTCAGAATCAGGATGCATTACACACTCTTTTACTTCACCTATTACCAAGTTCGTTGCAGAAAGGAACTTGCCTTCTGAGTCATATTCATTGCCAACTTTTGTCATATTTTCTGCTAACTCATGTAATTTCTCATCAGTATCAAAATCTATATCTAGATAATCCTTTAAAAAATTAGTACTTAATATCATAATTATTTCCTTTCCTCCAACTTCTAATTTGTAATTCTATCAAATTGTGACAAGAATTTTACATCATTTGTATATAACAATCTCATATCTGTTATTCCATATTTAAACATTGCAAGTCTATCTAATCCTGTTCCGAATGCAAATCCGCTATATTTCTCTGGGTCATATCCGTTCATTTTTAATACGTTTGGATGAACGATACCTGCTCCTAAAAGCTCTATCCAGCCTGTTTGCTTGCATAAGTTACAACCTTTTCCTCCACATTTAAAGCAGCTAACATCTACTTCATAAGATGGCTCTGTGAAAGGGAAGTAGCTTGGTCTAAATCTTAATTTTGTATTTTCTCCAAGCATTTTTTTCATAAATATTTCTAATGTTCCTTTTAAATCCGCAAATGAAATATTTTTATCTACTACCAGACCTTCTACCTGATTGAATTGGTGAGAGTGAGTTGCATCATCTTCTTTTCTATATGTTTTACCTGGGCATATAACTCTTATAGGTGTTTTCTCTGTATTTGCCATCATTGTTCTTGCTTGAACTGCAGATGTTTGCGTTCTTAGTAAATATTCTGGAGTTATATAAAAGCTATCTTGCATATCTCTTGCAGGATGTCCTTTTGGTAAATTTAATCTTTCAAAGCAGTATTCATCTGTTTCTAATTCTGGTCCTGTTACTACATCATATCCCATAGAAACAAATAAATCTTCTACTTCTTCTATTATTCTATTTAATGGGTGCTCGCTTCCTCTTTTCACTTTTGTAGCTGGAAGTGTTACATCTATTTTTTCACTTTGTAATTTTAATTCTAATTCCTTTTTCTTAAATTCGTTTTCTTTTTCATTGATTAATGTTTCTATTTCATCTCTTATTTTATTTACTAAGCTTCCAATTACAGGTCTTTCTTCTGCAGCAATTTGCCCCATTCCTCTTAATATTTCTGTTAATTCACCTTTTTTCCCTAGAATAGTTACTTTTAAATCGTTTAATTCCTTGCTATCTGATATTTCGGCTATTTTCTCTTCTGCTTTTTTTCTTATTGCTTCAAGCTTTTCCTTCATTCTATATCTCTCCTTTTTAATCTATTATTGGTATTAGATTATCAACTGGGCAACGGTCATCGGTTAAAATTATTTCATTTTCTGGAATATTAACCTTTACCTCATTTTCCAATTTCATTTGCGAATCTGTTGCTATTACCATTATATTTTGTACGGTTTCATTATCGTTTTTATAATTGCATGGCACTGCATATACATTTTTAAAAACTTGCTTTAGTGTATTTATCTCCGCTTTTATAAACTTGGAGTTTTTACCATCTACTGATGAAATTATATTAGTTAAATAAACTCCATTCTCGTTTAAGCTATTATGTACTTTCTCTGCTGCTTCTATGGTTGTTAATATCTCTGCAGGTGAGTTTCCTGAAAAAGCGTCATTTAATATTGCATCATATTTTTTAGTATTTTTATTCAAATAAGTTCTGCCATCTTCTGTTATAAGATTTAGCCTATCACTTTCATTTAAATAAAAATACTGCTTAGCAAGCTCTGTTACTTTTTCATCTATTTCAACCACATCCATATTCTTATCCAAATATTTACTTATAAAATATTTTGGATAAGAATATCCTGCTCCTCCTATCATTAGTGTATCTTTTATTTCCTTGCCGCTTTCGAACATTAAATCATAGTATTTTGTATAATCAAATACCAATTCATTACGTTTGTCTAAATCCGTATATGTAGCAGATTCATTGCCTTTATCTATTTCCATCGCTCTTATTTTTCCATTATTGGTATCTACACTATAAATTCTTACTTTTCCATACTGCGTATCATATTCTAATACTGCATTCGTATCGCCTTTTTCTATTAGCTTAGAATTTATTTTATTGATATTTGAATATATTATAATCATTGATATATTTATTACTATTAATACTACATTTATTATTATATATTTTTTCTTGCTAAATTTAAATCCCTCTAGGAAAAAAACTAATGCAAATAATACTATTGATAAAATAAATAGTGTTATTGTGCTACCAAACGCTGGTAATAAAAAAAATCCTCCCAAGAAAGTACCAACTATTCCGCCAAATGTGGATATTGCGTAGATTATTCCCGATACTTCTCCAGCCTTTTCTAAATTGTTTAATTTAGCTTTTATTATAATTGGTGATAAAAAGCCTATAAACATTGATGGTAGGAAGAATAATAGAATTGTACCTATTATTGCTCCTATCCTCGAATCTCCAATTGCTGATGATATTATGCTTAATATATTTTTTTGTATTAGTGGAAGCACCAAAACCATAATTCCTGAAATTGATAATATTAGTTTTATATTTTTATTTGCTTGTCCCTTGTCTGCAATTTTTCCACCTAAATAATTCCCTATACTATTGCTTAATAATATTATTCCAATTACGCTTGTCCACACTATATTGCTACTTCCAAAGTATGGTGATAACACTCTGGAAGCCACTAATTCTAAAATCATATATACTGCATTTACTAAAAAAATTATTATTTCTAATCTATATTTTTTCATTTTCTATTTTCCTATTCTGTTTTCTTTTTTGATTTAGCAGTTGATTTCTTTGTTGCTTTCTTTTTGGTTGTTTTTCTTGTAGCTCTTTTCTTTGTTTGAGCTTTTTCTTTTTCTGGATCCCAAGCTTCACCGGCTTTAGGTTTGTTCCATGAAATGAATTTGCAAGAATCTTCTGTATTTTTATTATTCTCGCATATATAATAATTCTTTCCTCTTTTTGTTTTTCTAACTTGTACTTTTCCTCCGCAAACTGGGCATGGAACATCTATTGTTACTACAAATGGTTTTACATTCTTGCATTCTGGGTATCCTGGGCAAGCTAAGAACTTACCATATCTTCCCATCTTCACAACCATCATTCTTCCGCATAAGTCACATGGAATATCGGTTACTTCGTCTTCTAATTTTACATGTTCTAGTTCTGTTTCTACTTTTTCTACTTCTTTCTCAAAAGGTCCATAAAATTCTCTTATTACTTTCTTCCAATTTTCTTTTCCTTCTGCTACTTGGTCAAATTCTTCCTCTACCTTTGCTGTAAATTCCACATTTATAACATCTGTAAAGTTCTCTGTTAACAATTTATTCACTACTTTTCCAAGTTCAGTAGGTTTCAATTGTTTCTTCTCTTTTTCTATGTATCTTCTTTCCAATATTGTAGTAATTGTAGGTGAATATGTACTAGGTCTTCCTATTCCTTTAGATTCTAGCTCTTTTACTAAGCTAGCTTCTGTATATCTTGCTGGTGGCTCTGTAAAGCTTTGCTTTGATTCTATTTTTTGTTTTATAACTTCTTGATTCACTTCTAAATCTGGAACTGATGTATCATCATCCTCATCATCTGGTATATCTTTTCCTTCTACATATAAAGTCATAAATCCTTTAAATTTTAAATTTTGACCACTAGCTTTAAAATTATTTTTATTCACGTCTATATTTACATTAATAGTATCATATATTGCTGCTGCCATCTGGCTTGCAATAAATCTATTATATATTAACTTGTACAATTTATATTGTTCTGCTGTAAGAGACTCCTTTATTTTATCTGGCTCCAATTCCACGTACGTTGGTCTAATACCTTCGTGAGCATCTTGTGCATTTCCACTTGTTTTATAATATCTATTGTTATAATAGTTCTCACCATATGCTGCTGTTATATGCTTCTTTGCTGCACTTCTTGCTTCTTCAGATATTCTAGTAGAGTCTGTTCTCATGTAAGTTATTAAACCTACAGAGCCTTTTTCTGGAACCCTTACTCCCTCATATAATCCCTGTGCTACCGACATTGTCTTTTTTAATGTAAATCCTAGTTTTCTTGATGCTTCTTGTTGCATCGTGCTTGTTGTAAATGGTGGAGCCGGAGTTCTTTTCTTCTCACCTTTTTTTACATCTGTAACTATATATTTGCCATTTTCTATTTCTTTTAATATCTCGTCTACTTCTTCTTTTTTGTGTAACTCTAGTTTTTTCCCATTTTTGCCATAATATTTAGCTTGGAATACTTTATTAGACTTTTCATCTTTTAATATTGCAAATATGTTCCAATATTCTTCTGGGATAAAGTTTTCTATTTCATTTTCTCTATCTACTATTAGTTTTACTGCTACAGACTGAACTCGGCCAGCCGATAAACCTGGCTTTACTTTTTTCCATAGTACTGGGCTTATTTTATATCCCACAATTCTATCTAATACACGTCTTGCTTGCTGTGCATCAGTTAAGTTCATGTCTATTTTTCTTGGTTTTTTAATAGATTCTTGAACAGTTTCTTTAGTTATTTCATTAAATGTAACTCTGCACACACTATCTTCTGGTATTTCTAGAATATGTGCTAAGTGCCATGCTATAGCTTCTCCCTCACGGTCCGGGTCGGTTGCAAGATATACTTTTTTAGCATCTTTTGCATCCTTTTTTAATGCTTTAATTAAATCTCCCTTTCCTCGTATATTTATGTATTGAGGTTCAAAATCGTGTTCTACATCTATTCCTAATTTAGATTTTGGTAAATCTCTTATATGACCCATCGAAGCAACTACTTTAGTGCTTCCTCCTAAAAACTTTTTTATTGTATTAGCTTTTGCAGGTGATTCCACTATAATTAATTTATCTGCCATTTAAACTCTCCTTTATTTCGCTATAAATTTTATCTTCCACATTTTCTATTTTTATTTTACCAGCATTTTTTCCCATCGATTGCAAAATACTTGCATTAGCCACTATACTGCCTATCTGATTATTAAGTATTTGTGCATTTAAATCTTTATCTAATATAATTTTTGCTGCTCCTATTTTCTCTAATACTCTTGCATTATATTCTTGATGATTTTCAGCTGCAAACGGAAATGGTATAAATATTGCTGGCTTTTCCAATATTGTTATTTCAGATATTGTCATAGCACCACTTCTGCATACAACTAAATCTGCAATATTCATCATTTCTTGCATATTATAAATGTATGGCAAGATTTTTGCATTTTCTATACTATCTATATCTATATTTTTAGTAGCAAGCTCATTCTTTACTTGTTCATAATTGCCTTTTCCTGCTGCCCATATAATTTGGTAATTTGTGTTTAATTTTTGCTCTACTATTCCAAGTATTGCATTATTTATACTTTGTGCACCCTGGCTCCCTCCAAATACAAGTACAATCGGAAGCTTTTTATCTTTTAATTGAATGCTATCTAATTTTTCTTTCTTTTCTTGATCACTGTAATTTATCTTTTTTATTTTTGTGGGAGTACCTGTAACTACTAATTTATTAGCTTTAGGTAATCTATTTTTTGCTTCTTCAAAACCCAGCAATATTTTTTCTGCATATTTTGATAAAAGTTTTACTGCAACTCCAGGGAAAGCATTGCTTTCGTGCAATATAACTGGAATCTTTAATCTTTTAGCAGCTTCACCAACTGATATACATATGTAGCCACCAGTTCCGATTACAATATCTGGTTTAAAATCTTTTAAAATCTTTTTAGCCTCGCCTATTGATTTGTATGTTTTATACAATCGTTTTATATTTTTTATAGATAATTCTCTGCTTATTCCATATGAATCGATGTGTTTTAGTTCATATCCAGCACGAGGAACCAAATCGTTTTCTAATCCTCTATTTGTTCCTATAAATATAATTTTCGAGTCTGGTTCTTCTTGCATTATTTTATTTGCCATTGCTATTCCTGGGTTTATATGTCCACCTGTTCCAGCTGCAGCTATTACAACTTTCATATGTTTCTCCTTTCATTTCTTATCTACACTTTAGCTGTAGAACGCGATATATTTAAAAGTACTCCACAAGATGCTAATAAAATCCATAATGCTGTTCCACCATAACTAAAGAATGGCAATGGCATACCAGTTGTTGGAATTGATGCTGTTACAACTGCTATATTTATTATTGCTTGTATTCCAACCAAAGTTGTTATTCCTATTGCAAGCAAGCTTCCAAACATATCTTCAGCTTTCATTGAAATTAGTATACCTCTCCATGTAAATATCGCAAATAAAAGTATTACTAATACACAACCAACAAAGCCTAATTCTTCTGCCAAAATTGCAAATATAAAGTCATTTTGTGGTTCTGGTATGTACAAATATTTTTGCTTACTATTACCAAGACCTACTCCAAATAAACCTCCTGAACCTATTGCATATAAACTTTGTATCATCTGGTATCCTGTTCCAGTAGCATCAGACCAAGGATCAAAGAATGTTTTTATTCTGTCTAATCTAAAGCTGTCTTCTTTAGCAGCACTTGTAATCCCCTTTACCAATAGTAGCCCTATTCCTAAAGCTCCTACACCTCCTGCTGCTGCAAAATGCAATACTCTTGCTCCTGCCATTAGCATCATTACAGATGTTACTATAGATATTACTAAAGCACAGCTTAAATGGTTTTGTATTTTATACAAAATTAAAATTGGTATGGCTAGTAATAATAATGGTTTTACAAATCCTCTCCAAAAATCTGTTAACTCTTTTTTATGATCTGTTAAATATCCTGCATAAAAAATAATTAATCCTATTTTTGTAATCTCTGAAGGTTGAATTTGACCTAACCCTGGTATTTTTATCCATCTAGTTGCACCATTAACTGTTTTTCCTAATCCTGGTACCAATACTAATAATAGCACTGATACAGAGATTATATAGATAAGCCAATAATGTTTTTGGTATTTTCTATAATCTATTTTTGATATAAATAGCATTAAAAATATTCCACTTATTGCAAATGCAAATTGCCTTATAAAATACGTATAGCTACTTCCATTTTTTGATAATGAAGATGGTGCACTTGCTGATAGTACCATTATTACACCTAATGCTAGCAAAAATAGTATTGTTATTATTAATATATAATCTAATTTATTGTTTAAAAAACTAGAAAGTTTATTTGCTTTTTTCTGTTTTATATCTTTTGGCATTTGTTTCACCTCTTATATATTTTTATATGGCTGCTAGGCCTATCAAACAAGCAATTAATGTTATTACACTAAAAATTGATACAATTTTATTTTCATTCCAACCACATAATTCAAAATGATGATGAAGTGGTGCCATTTTAAAAACTCTGTTTCCTGTTCTTTTATAGTGAAGCACTTGTATTATATCTGATAAAGCTTCTAAAACAGGAATTATTGCTATTATTATTAATAATAGTGGCATCTTTAAATATATTGCCATCACTGATACTGCTCCTCCTAGAAATAGTGAGCCTGTGTCCCCCATAAATATTTTGGCTGGGTTTAGATTGAATAATAAAAATGCTAAACAAATTCCAATTAAACTAGTTCCAAATAAAACTATCTCTTTTACTCCAAAAATAATTCCAATTACTGTTAAGCATGTTAAAATTATTGTTGTTACACTTGTGCTTAAGCCATCAATTCCGTCTGTAAGGTTTATTGCATTAGTTGTGGCAAGCATTACTAAAATAGTAAATGGTATATATGCCCACATTGGCATTACTATACTTTCTCTTGAAAATGGAATATATATTTCTGTTCCAATCTTCAAAACTTTTAATATGAATATAGTAAATGCTGTTGCGATTACTAGTAATCCAAGCATTTTGTAAGCAGGCTTAAGCCCTTTTGTATTATGTAATACTACTTTTTTAAAATCGTCTATAAATCCAACTAAACCAAATCCTACTGTAGCTCCTGCTAATGCTAGCAAGTTATTTGCCATGCTTTTATTTTCTGGTAATCTTGAATAATCATAATACAATATTGCAGATATTATAATTAGAGATATTATCATTATTATTCCTCCCATTGTAGGAGTTCCTTGTTTTTTTAAATGTGATTTTGGCCCATCATCTCTTTCATTCTGTCCTATTTTTCTTCTCTTGATTATAGGTATTACTATAAGAGACGCCACAATACTTATTACAAATGATAATAATAAAATTTTTATTTGATACCCCATAATTATTATATTTCTCCTTTGATTATTTGGTCTACTATTATTCTTTCATCAAATGGATGTTTAACTCCATTTATTTCTTGATATGGTTCATGACCTTTTCCTGCTAGCAAAATCAAGTCTTTTTTACTTGCCATGTCAATTGCATATTTAATAGCTTCAACTCTATCCACTATACATACATATTTTCCATTTGTCTTTTTTATTCCTTCTTCTATTTGACTAACAATTTTTTCTGGGTCTTCTGTTCTTGGATTATCAGATGTTATTATTGTAAAATCTGCAATCTTTCCAGATATTTCTCCCATTTTTGGTCTCTTTGCTGAATCTCTATCTCCGCCACAGCCAAATACACTAATTACTCTTCCTCTTGTATAGCTCTTAACTGCATTTAAAATGTTTTCTAAGCTTTCAGGCGAATGAGCGTAATCTATCATAATTGTTAATTCTTTACTATTATTAACTAATTCAGACCTTCCTGGAACTCTTACATCTAGTAATGATTCTTTTATATTTTCTGCATTGCAGCCAAGCTTCATTGCTAAACTTATTGCTGCCAAGCTATTATACACACTAAATCTTCCTGGAATTCCAACTTTTATTCTTTCGTTTCTTTCCCCTATTTTTACTTTAAAATCTACATACGAATTTGTGATTGTAATATCCTTTGCTAATAAATCACATTGATTATCTATTCCATATGTTTTTATATCTTTATCAGGTAAAAGTTTTGGAACTTTTGAAACCTGTAAATCGTCTGCATTTATAAATCCATATTTGCACATTTTCATTAATTCTAATTTTGAATTAAAATAATCTTCCATATCTGGATGCTCTTTAGGGCTAATATGATCTTCTGAAAAGTTTGTGAATAGTCCAGCATAGAATTTGCATCCTGCAACCCTATGCAATTTTAAGCTTTGAGAAGATACCTCCATAACTACTAACTGACATCCATCATCAACCATTTGTGCTAATATTTTTTGTAGCTTTATGCTTTCTGGTGTTGTTCTATCGCTATCTTCTATTTTTCTATCTCCACTATAAATAGCAATTGTTCCTATCAATCCTGTTTTATAGCCTTGCTTTTGTAGCATTTCTTTCATCATATATGTTGTTGTAGTTTTTCCTTTTGTTCCTGTAACACCTATCAACTTTAATTTTCTAGATGGATTGTCGTAAAAATTACAAGAGCAAATTGCCATTGCATACCTTGCATCTGGAACAACCACAAAAGTAACATCCGCTGGTATTTCTACACTTTTTAAATCAAATTTATCATCTACTAAAATTACCTTTGCGCCTTTTTCTATTGCAGTAGGTATATATTGAGTACCATCATTAGAAAAACCTTTTATTGCAAAGAACAAGCTTCCTTCTATAACTTCCCTAGAATCATTTGTAATTGCTGTTACTTCCCTATCTATTTCTCCTTTTGCCTTAATATTTTCCAAACCTAATAATATTTTTTTTAGATTCATAATTATCTTCCCTTCTTAAGATATTAATATTATAATACATAGTAGTTACTAATTATATCATATTTACATTCTACATTATATAATTAAAAACTGATTTTGTATAGGGTTTTATGTTATTTTTTCTTTTTTAATAGTATGCAATAATTGAGTTACCTTGTTTTATTTTTATTCCTGCTTTTGGCAATTGGTTTGTTATTTGTTTTTCTTCTTGATTTTCTTGTTCCTCTGTTTTTATTTCTAAGGATAATCCTAATTCTTTTAAAGTTTTCTCCGCTTCGTTTTTTGTTAAACCTGTTAAATCTGGAACAGTTACTTCTGCTTTTTCTTCTATCTCTTCTTCATTATCCTTTGCTAGTTCAAGATATGGTATTACTTCTCCTAAAACCTGCGAAGCAATTGGTGCTGCTACGCCTCCTCCTTGGTGTATTTTGTCGCCACACATTATGCCTCTTTTACTTTTTCAAAGATACTTGCCTTATTTTCTTCATCTATATGCTCTATAATTTTGTTCAATTCGTTCATAAATTTAAAATGAATAGTTATTTTTTTATTCTCATGTACTTCTATATAATCAATTAGCTCTGTTATAATTTCTCTATCTAACTCTGTTATATTTTTATGGTTTTTAAAGTTCTCTATCCATAGACTATTTCCATTTATGATTTCTTCTTGCTTTTCTTTTTGTTTATCTAAATTAATAATAATTTCCTTTATTTTATCTATATCTTGTTCATATTTTTGCTTGTAGTTTAAGTATTCTTCTTTAGTTATATATTCACTTTTCCAATCTTCATATAAACACCTTTTTAAATTACTTATTCTTTCTATTTCTTTTGCTTTTGCTTGTTTTATATTTTTCATATTCTCATTTGCAAATTTCTTAGTATTTGATCTATTGATTTGCTCTAATATTTTTTCAGTATCAACAAGCATTTCTATATGTAATTTAATAGCTTTCAAGACAGCTTTTTCTAACTCTTCCACTTTTAAAGTATGTTTTGTACATAACTTACTTGATTTTTTTCTATATGTTCCACATATGTAATATTCATAAACAGCACCACTTTTATTTTTACAATACTTTTTATGCATTGCTCTACCACAATCGGCGCATTTTAGTATTCCGGCCCACATACTTAAATTTCCACTATTTTGTACTCTAGTATCAACTTTTCTCATACCCTGTGCTTTTTCAAATAATTCTTTATCTATAATTGCCTCGTGCATATTCTCTACTGTAATCCATTCTTCTTCTGGTACTTGCTCTACTTTGTGAACTTTATAACTTTTTACTTTTCTTTTGCCTTGAGTTACATTGCCTATATAAATATCATTTTTTAATATGTTTCTAACAGTTGATGAGCACCATGAATAATCTTCTTGCAAAATTTTAGAATTATTATAATTTTGTTTTAACTTATTCTTTTTATAACCAGTTGGATTTAATACTCCCATATCGTTTAGTCTATGGCATATTGCTAAATTTCCAAGTCCTCCATTTACTTTCCATTCAAAAATACTTCTTACAATTTTGGCTGCTTCTTCATCTATAACTAACTTATGTTTATCGTTTACATCTTTCACATATCCATAAGATGCAAATGCTCCTACAAATTCTCCGCTTCTTTTTTCTTCCATTTAATGCTGATTTTATTTTTATTGATGTATCTCTGCAATATTCATCATTTATTAAGTTTTTAAATGGTACTAATATTGTATTTGTACTTGTAGGATTATTGAAGCTATCAACACTATCATTCACTGCAATAAATCTAATATTGAATAGTGGAAAAATTTGCTCTATGTAATTTCCAACTTCTATATAGTTTCTTCCAAGTCTTGATAAATCTTTTATAAGAACACAATTAATATTTCCTTTTCTCATATCTTCCAATAATCGTTGAAATCCAGGTCTATTAAAATCTGTTCCTGTATAACCGTCATCAACATAGCAATCATAAACAATCAAATCATCATGTTCTTCGATAAATTCATTTAATAATGCCTTTTGACTTGTAATACTGTTACTTTCTTGCTTGTCTTCTCCATTGTCGCTATCTTCTTGTGAAAGTCTTATATATTCTGCAACAGACCAAATTTTAGTTTCTTTAGCTTTTGAATTTTCTGAAGAATATTTTGATTTTCTTCCAGCCATTATTTTTCTTTCCTCCCCTCTTTTAAAACAAATGAAAAACTTCATATTACTGCGTTTTTGATTTGTTCTATTATTTTGCCTATTATAACGTGCTTAAATTGATGTTTTAGCCTTCTATTTCATTTTTGCTTTCAAAATATTTAATATACATTCATTAATTTTCTTATTACTGTTAGAATATTTAATTTCTACAAGCATATCTCCTACTTGTAATTGATATGGATTTGCTTTATTAACAATGCATCTAGAACTTTGGTTTCTTTCCAAAATATATCTCTCCTAATTTTTGATATTTAATAATATTAGAAAGAAAAAAAATTTATTCCTCTATAGTGTATATATCAGCATGATATCAAAAAACGGAAATTTTTCTAAAATTCTAAAAAAATATTAAAAATAAAACTAGAAATTAGTTTTTACTAACTTCTAGTTTTTTACTATTAACTATATGTATTTACATTTCAAGTCCATATAATCCAAATACTTTACAAAACATTGTAGTTAATATCCACATAGGATATGACAAAAAAAATGTAAACATTGGAAAAAAATATATTATTGTTTTATAACTTCTATCTAATTTTTTATAAAATACACAAGCTATTGCTATGATTGATACAAATATAAAATGATATACACCTGCTTCTACTATCGGCACATATATAATTAATGGAGTAACATTTCCCGTTTCAGCACAATATTGTAATGTTTTTTCAATGCCTCCTACGCCTATTATTAATTCGAAAATAAAAAAAGAAATAAAGTATATAAAAATTATCAGAATCTTATTTTTACTTTTTTTAGACATAATTACACCTCCCAGTTTTCAATAGTAAATTTTATTTCAATATTATATGTACTTACTATTTTACAACTAGTTGCAATCATTGCTAAATTATTTGCTGTTGATGTAACAAATCCCTTAAAAAAATTATCTCCATTTACATATTCTTCTAATTCTTTTAAATCTGTAAAATCATATAAATCTAATATTTCAATCTCTAATTTCCATTTATTTCCTTTTTGTTTTTCTCCCTTTACTTGCAAGGTAACATCATGTAAAGCTAACATTAAATCCCCATTAGCAAATGTGACTACCTTGCTAATTTCAAATGATTTTTTATTTTTATTTTCTTCTATGATACTATTTATTTCTTCTTTAAATCCAACATCTTCTTGTATATCCTGTATTGTTTTACCCTCTGTGATATGAATATCTTTTGGATTTTGTTCTAATGAATGTTCTAAACAATCAGCAGCAAAATTATAATTCCCCATTCTTAAGCCTAATACTCCTCCTTTTAACACATATAATTGTAACTTTTGATTCATATCAGATAAATATGGTTTTCTGTTATAGTATAAACTAAAAGCTAGATTAACTACCATAAATGAAATATTTTGTAGTAAATCATAATCTCCATTCATAATTTTTTTAAAAATATTTTCATTTTTCTTGTACATCTTATTTACTTCAGAGGCTTGTTTTAACGTTAGAACATTAAAACTTGATAATTCATTCAATTTTGTTTTTCTATTTATCAAACTAATATCATTTTGTATAGCTTGTCTATATTTATCATATTCTTTAAGTGGAACTTCATTTAGCAATGTTAGTGATAAATATCTATCTGTTAGCATTCTGCTTTGAGGTGTAGGAAGTTTTTAAACATATTATTATTTAATTTAAAACAGACATGCTTGAACAAATTGTTTTATTTCTTTTTGTGGCAACATTTTCTTTAACTTACTATCCAACTTTACATTTACATTTATAAATTCTTCTAAATCATTCATTTGTTGGAATTGATAAAATTTTTGAGTAGGTACATAATACAATATCACTTTTTTTTCTAAATTTAGTAAATTAATCATATTATTAAATGTTCCTTTACTTTTTCCATTCCAAATCATAAATCCAATATCTGAATCTTTTGCCATTTCTAAATCTTTTTGAGCATAAAAATCAAAACCTGTTAAATTACCTTCAACAATTACATTTTTTATTTTCCAATCTCCATAGTTATTTCTTGCAATTCCCTTGCTTGCATACACAGTAACCTTTTTGTAGTTTTGTTTGTTTAATAATTTTTGCACACTGCTATCTATTCCATCTGCATCTCCAACTAGCACATCATATTCTTTTTCCAAGATATTTTGTAATTTCATACTTACATTTTCATCTATCTCTTTAATAGCTCTTGGACCTGCTATAAAAATCTTCAATTCATTCACCCCTTTGTTTTAGTCATTACTAAGCAATATATATTTCCAACATTTTTATCTTGTTTTAAAATTTTACATACTTCATTTAATGTTGCCCCTGTACTATATAAATCATCTACTATTAAAATATTCTTTTTACCTTCTAATTGCTTATTTTGTTTTATTGTTCCACTTATATTATATCCATCTTTTACTTGTAAATTACTCTCTTTTAATAGTATATCTGTTTTGCATTCTTTATCTATAATTTTTGCTATCTCTCTAGCTATTTCAAATACCGGCTGATAATCCCTTATTTTATTAGATGGTGGAACTGGTATTACTATATCCACTTTCTCTTTTAAATTCCATTTATTTAGAATATCTTTAATTAAGTCTATTATTTTAGGTAAACTACTTTTATCTTTTTGATATTTAAATTTATATATTAGTTCTCCTATTTCAGTTCTTGTATTTTCAAATTTTTCTTTTCCATTTTCATCATATCCTAAAAATATACTTTTTAACATATGATTATCTAAAACTATACCTTCATCCCATGCTCCATAAATTCTAACTGGATTTAACATTTAATCACTTCCTCTCTATTATATTTTTTCTCTTTCCACTGATAGAATACTATCATATTTCATGTAATTTTACAATAAATTTTTCAAACAATTTTAGGTTGCATTTTCGAATGTTTTTCATTTTGTAGCGACTAAATTAACCACGCTCCTCCTTGGTGTCCCCCCTCTCCTGTTGGATTATAAAGTGTTATTAATATTGCTATTTCCGGATGTGAAATTGTTGCAACTCCAATAAAAGAAGTAACATATTTACCTGTATTTACTCCGTCTTCCGAAGTTCCTGTCTTTCCTCCAATTGTATATCCCTTTACCTGTGCATTTCTTCCCGTACCATCAGCCACAACGCTTTGCATCATGCTTAGCATATTCTTAGATGTTTCTTCCGATATTACCCTATCCCTTTTTATTATAGGATTCTCTTCCACTTCTCCTGTTGTCTTACTTATTATCTGTTTAACTACTCTTGGTTGTATATAGGTTCCTCCGTTTGCTATTGTTGAAACCATTGTAATCATTTGTATTGGAGTTACCTCAAACCTTTGCCCAAACGCAATTGTTCCGCAATTCTACTGGTCCTACTTTTTTCTCTGCTAAAAATATTCCGGTAGCTTCACCTGGCAAATCTATTCCCGTTTTGCTTAAAAAGCCATATTTTCTTAGATACTCATAGTATTTCGTTACCCCTATTTTTCCTCCCAGACCTATAAAAACTGGATTACAAGAATTCATCAATGCCTGCCTTAAGCTTTCCGGTCCATGTGGTCTATAGTACCTCCAGCATTTCATTTTTACTCCTGCGACCTCTATGTATCCCACACAACAAAATTCTCCTTCTTTATCTATTGAAGTTACAATTCCTTCCTCTAGAGCTGTAGAAGCCGTTACTAATTTAAAAGTAGAACCAGGTTCATATGTATCTGAAATTGCCTTATTTCTCCACATTTGTTGCAATGCATTGGACCTCTCAGTTGCAGACATTGAACTCCAATTTGCACTCATTTCTTCATTATTTATGGTATATGGATCATTCAAATTATAATTTGGATACCCTGCTATAGCCAATATATCTCCAGTATTTACATTCATTATAAGTATGTTTCCACCATCAGTGCACACATTATCTATACATGCTTCTTCCAAATATTTTTCTGCTATTCCCTGTATTGTTGCATCAATTGTAAGAACTAAATCATCTCCATCTGTAGCCTTTTCATAATATTCTGAGGTATTGGTTATATCAATTCCTTTTGCATCAGTCATTTTTAATATTTTTCCAGTTTGCCCAGCCAGTCTCTTATCATAAACAGCTTCTATTCCTGCTAATCCCTGATTATCACTGCCACAGAATCCAATTATTTGCGAAGCTAAATTATTATATGGATAGAATCTTTTTGTATCCTCATCTATGTTTATTCCATTTATAATGTTATTGTCGGCCATCCAAATTCTTAGTTCATCTGTTTTTTCTTTGTCTACTTTCTTTACAATAGTTTCTATCGCAGTTTTTTTATTTACCTTTTTTAAAACTTTTTCATAGTCCAATTCAAAAATTTCTGACAATTTTCTAGCTACTTTTTCCTTATTCTCAGCAGAAATATTTAAAGGATTTACCGTAATCGTTTCAACACTGCTACTGGTTGCCAAAACAATTTTTCCAGTAGTATCATATATTGTACCTCTTTTAGGATTTATTTTTCTATCAAGAGTTTGCTGCAAATAAGCCATTCCTTTTAAAGTATCACCTTGCACAAATTGAATTACTACAATCCTAAAAATCAATGCTATAAAAACACTGCTAGAAAGCAATAACGCTATCTTAACTCTCCTTTTTCTTGATATTCCTCCTTTTTTATTTACATCACAGCTTCTTATTTTTGTATCTCTTTTTAATCTTTTTTGAAATTTATTATCTTTTTTTCTCTTTCTTTTTAATATACTTTTGTTTTCCTTGTAATCCTTTTTTCCTCCTTTTAGTTTTTCCTTTAGTTTTCTAATATTAACTTTATTTCTTTCCATTCAATCACCACTTAAAATAAATATGCTATTACATATCTATTCCAAATAATTATTCTTATACTAAAAAAAGACTCCAATAATTTATAAAGGCGTCTTTCTTATTTTATTATTTTTGTTAAAGAATTTAGTATTTTTTCCCACCATGAAGTTTGCTCATCTATAACAACTTCTTCTACAGTTGGCTCTACATAGTCTTTCTTTTGTAAATTAACATATACTTTTTGGTCATTTGTTAATTTGTGCATTCCTAATTCTGTTTCTGCTGTCTTTTCAACAGAATTTAAATTTAGGCTACTTTCAATATTTACTTTTAATTGTTCATTTTCTTTTTCTATTTCACCTAATTGTGATTTTAAACTCTCTTTATTGTTGTAGTTTTCATTTATTAGAGAATACCTATAGCTTACTGTTAAAAGCATTGCAAACGCAATTGCAATATAAAGAACAGGTTTTACATTGTATTTTAGCTTTCTCTTGCTTTGTTTTTTTACTGCTTTCTTTACTGTTTGTTTTGCTTTTCCCCTTTTTACAGATGTAGACTTTTTCTTTTTATAGTTAGTACGTGGATAATCATATTCTGGTTGTAGTTTTCTAGGACTTGTTTCGTATTGATATCCATATGGTCTATACCCAGCCATAAGTTTTCTCACCTCTTTCCTTTGTTATTACTTTGTTTTTCTTTCAAAAACTCTTAATTTTGCACTTTTTGATCTCGAATTTTCTTCTTGTTCTTTTTTTGTAGCTTCTATTGGTTTCTTGTTTATAATTCTTCCTAGTGATTTATAATTGCATACGCAGTATGGTAAATCTTTAGGGCATGTGCATTTGCCTTGAGCCTCTATATATGCTTCTTTTACAGCTCTATCTTCTAAAGAATGAAATGTTAATATGCATAACCTTCCACCCTCATTTAGTAAATCTATGCAATTTAAAACTGTTTTATATAATGGTTCAATTTCATTATTTACTTCTATTCGTATTGCTTGGAATGTTCTTTTTGCAGGATGTCCATTATTTTGTTTTGATTTAGGAATTGATTGTTCTATTATTTCTACTAATGTTTTTGTAGAAGTAATTTCTTGGTTTTCTCTATATTGGCAAATATTTCTTGCAATATTTCTTGAAAATTTTTCTTCACCATATTTGTAAATAATATTAGCTAGCTCTTCTTCTGAATATGTGTTAACAATATCTTTAGCTGTTAGTTTCTGGGATTTGTCCATTCTCATGTCTAAATCATTATCTCCTAAATAACTAAAGCCTCTGTTTCTTTCGTCTAGCTGATATGATGAAACTCCTAAATCTAATAATATTCCATCTACTTTTTCTATTCCAATTGTTTGTAATAGCATTTTCATATCATCATGATTTCCATGAATATATTTTACATTTTTGTAATCCGCTAATGTTTCTTGAGCTGCTTTTAATGCTTCTTCATCTCTGTCTATTCCTATTAGCAAGCCTTCTTTTGATAATTTACTTGCTATTACTTTGCTGTGACCAGCGCCGCCTAGCGTACCATCCACATAGATTCCGTTTGGCTTGATATTTAAATTTTCGATGCACTCATCTAACATTACCGGAGTATGTTTAAATTCCAATTTTTAATCTCCATATTTCTATTTTTAACTTTTTAATAGCATAATCAGTTGGTATTTTTCAATACCAACTGTATGCGCATAATTCGTTATCTTTTGTTTGCACCATCTTTTGTTATAATTAATTATTTTTCTTTAGTGTATATTGAAATTAACTTTTGTTAATCAATATTTATTCTTTAGTACTGGTCTTAAGTTTATTACTTTACATCTTTTGTTTTATATGTAGGTTAAAAAATTTATCTTTTGTGTGTTTTCTTTAGTTTAGATACAACTTTTTCTTTTGTTTCTTGCTTTCTTGTGTGAGACTATATAAACTTTTTTCAAGTTATATACCAAGTTCTTCCATATTTTGTTCTATATCTTCTATTGAAAGATTTTCTTCGCTAATGTGTTCTTGCCATTTTTCTTTGTTCCATATTTCTATACGTGTTCCTGTTCCAATTATTGTTACATCTTTTTCTAGTTTTGCATTTTCACGTAATTTTCCAACTATTAAAAATCTTCCTTGCTTGTCCAATTCGCATTCTGTTGCACCTGATAAAAAGAATCTTACAAAGTTTCTAGCATTTTTATTTGTGATTGGTAGTGTTTTTAGCTTGTCTTCAAATTTTTTCCATTCTTCCATAGAGAATCCAAACAAACAGCCATCAAGACCTGTTGTGATGATAAATTTCTCTCCCATGTCTTCTCTAAGTTTTGCTGGCATTATTAATCTGCCTTTGCTATCTAAGGAATGGTCGTACTCGCCTATTAACACTTCATTCACCTCTCTTCACTTTTATACCACTTTGTACCACTTCTTACCACTTCGATTAGATTTTAATACAAGAATTTAGAAAATGCAATACTTTTTTCAAAATTTTTTAATTATTTTTCTCTTGTAAAATTTCTAACATATTACTAAAACTCATTTTCTTGCCACCTTTTTTATAATTATTACGCTTTTTCTATGTTATTTTTGTTTACATAACCATGCCTGTAAACATAGAAAAAGCGCCACGCTAGTGGCGCCATAATAGCGTATTTCATTCGCTATTAAAGGCTTTCGCCTTCTTTAGGTTCTTTTTCTGTCAACCTATTTCATTCTTCTTTCCACTGGTTCCCACGCTCTAGATTCCAGTAGTAATTATTAAAGTGGGACGAGAACCGTGTGTAGTCGCTGCTGCTGATGGTAGGATTGCCGTAGTTGCGGCTAGACGCTGGAACGCTAGAGCCATTGCTGAAGCAGTAACCTCCACGGCAAGCACGGCTGTCGGCGCTGTTCGCCTCTTGTGTCCATTCAAAACAGTTTCCTGCTATATCATAGATATTATTTGCCTTCCATGCTTCATTTGATCCTGTATCTTTCTTTCTATTTTTTACATAATTTCCCGTGTTTGCTGGCTCCGTTGAATCAGAATAATTTCCCCAATCTGTGGAATCTGTTATAATTTTTTGTTCTCCTTTTGTTGCTATAAAATCACATGTGGCATCCCACTGGCATCCCCATATCATTCTTGTTGCTATTCCTTCTTTATCACTTCCATCAGATTTTGCTCCTATTTTTTTACATGCATTATACAATTCATACCAGTTTTTGTCTATTATTGTTGTTCCTGTTTTTTCTGTTGGATTATCTACTGTTCCAGATAGCTCATATCTTCCTATATAGAATCCTCCATATTTTTCTATACTTTTTATCATTGTTTCATATTCTCTTTTAAATAGCTCTGCCATTTCTTTTAGGGTTCCATTTTCACCTACTATTTTTTTATAATTTTCAGCATCATAGGTTTGGCCACTACTTCCAACTACCAAATCTGGCTCTCTGAAATCACTAGTTGTTCCTGGCGTTGTTCTTCTTTTTTTACTTAATATTGCAGATCTTGAACTTGAATATAATTTTGTCTTCACAGGGTCTGCATCAGTTGTTCCACATAATTTATATTCTTCTGTATTACTTGTATCGCAAAGTTTTGTTACATCATCAACCGGCACCCAAACCCATTGGTTTCCAACCAAATCATCCTTTAGAACTTTTCCATCTTCAGCTGTTTTATATTTATTTTCATCTGATGATTCATCAGATATTACTAATCCTGTATTTTTTGTTCCTCCTACATAATAATATCCATTTGGTATTGGTACTCCATTTATCTTCTCTATTCCACTTATCATTTCATCTATATAGTCCGCTGCTAGCTTTAAATCTTTCTGTTCATTCTCACTTGCCTGTCTATATCTTTCTTGAGCCTCTTTTGCTCTTCTTATTATTCCGTCGTTACCTATAACTAGATTTAAGCTTACTCCCGCTAATATCAATAGCACAACTATTGTTACAACAAGAGCCACTAATGTTATTCCTGATTTTGATTTTATTTTCTGTTTTTTAAACATCTTTGTCCTCCTTTGTTTCTTTTTTCTTACTATAATTTAGATTACAAATACTTCACTTTTATTCTACTATTACTTTTTTTCTTTTGCAATATCTTTTTTCATTTTTTTATTTTTCGAATTCAAATTATTTTTCATTTGTATTTTTTTGCAAAAAATCTGAATATTTGCATCTATTTTTTTGCATACTAAACTTATAATGGAAAACAAATTAAAAAACATTCTAATAGGCCTTTTTACAGGTTTAATAAGTGGACTTTTTACTTCTGGTGGAGGATTGCTTTTAATTCCGCTTTTTGTTCATCTATATAAATTGCCAGAAAAAAAAGCTAGAGCCACAACCATATTCTGTATCTTACCAATGGTTGTAATTACAGCCTTATTTTATGGTTCTCGTAATTACATCGATTTTAAAGTTGGTCTTTTGTGTGCTATTGGAGGAATTATTGGCTCTTTTATTGGTTCCAAGCTATTAAATATTCTAAATCCTAAATATTTAAAAATTATTTTTTCTATTTTTTTATTATTATCTGGTATAAAAATTATATTTTTTTAAGAGAGGATTTATATGCTAAATGTATTAATTGGATTTATTTCAGGTATATGTACAGGTTTAGGTCTTGGTGGTGGTGCTACATTAATTTTACTTTTAGACCTCTTTTTAAATTTTGATCAACATATAGCTCAAGCAACAAATATCGTTTGTTTTATCCCTTCTGCAATTATTAGTATATTCATAAACATCAAAAATAAAAATATAATTTTTAATCTATCAATTCCAATAATAATTTTTGGTATACTTGGTTCAATTATAGGTGCTACCATTTCTAGTAAATTGGATGTACAGTACTTGAAAAAACTTTTTGGTGTTTTTCTTATTTTAATTGCATTAAATGAATTTTATTCCTTAATAAAAGAGTATATAAAAAACAGAAAAAGCCATAATAATATAAATTAAATTTAATGTTTAGGAGGTAATCTTATGAAATTTATGGGAGGCATGGTTTTCGGCGGTTTATTAGTAACAGGAGCTGTAATGATGTACAACAATAATTTTAATAAAATGTACACAAAGAAAGCTATGAAAAAAGGAAGACAATTTGTTAAGAAAATGGGGTTAATATAAATTTAAAAGAGAACATACCAACATCATTAGTATGTTCTCCTTTTTCAATTATTCAGTAATAAGCTAGATATTTTTAATATTAGCTTTAGCCTTCTTTATTTTCTTCATTTCTATTACAAGGTTTACATGGTATTTCTGGTTTGCAATCGATATCTACACCTTTTAAGCACTCACCTTTTCTATGGCATTCTGTGCATATTTTAGCATGTTTTACATTGTTTACCCATATTTCAACTTCATATAGTCTGTTAGCACATAAAGGTCCAAATACGAATTCACCATGTTCATCTGTAAAAGTATGAGAAACTGGTTTTCTTTCATCTTTTCCCATTTTGCAATCTACTTCTATTAATTTTACAACAGCATCGCAAACTGGCTCTTTGTAGCAGTCTTTTACTATTCCATAAATAACATTTCTATTATCTTCTGGTAAAGTAATGTCTAGATCATATTGTTTTCCTCTTTCTATTACACCATCCACATTTACTACTGGACATATATTCTTATCATACTCCATAATTTTTCATTCCTTTCTTTATTTTAGCAAAGTTGCTTTATATATATTATGGTCTTTTTCTTCTTTTTGTGAAAAACACTTGTGCTTTTAGCAAAATTGTGTTAAACTTATAAATAGTCGATTTTAATAAGAAAATTAGGAGGTGTATAGTTATGGCAAAGTGCGCAATTTGCGAAAAATCTGTATCACACGGAAATAAAATTAGTATAGCACGTTCTCATGTTAGTAGAAGAGCTTCTAGAACTTGGAAAGCTAACTTAAGAAACGTAAAAGCTGTTGTAGATGGAGAAGTTAAAAAAATACCAGTTTGTACAAAATGTTTACGTTCTGGAAAAGTTACAAGAGCTTAAGATAAATACAAAAAACAGTATATCAAAATTAAAATTTTGATATACTGTTTTTATTAATTATCCCCAACCCATTCTATTGCTCTCAAACCGAAAGGGCTTCCGAATGGACTTCCCTTAATTGCATTTTCTTTGCGATGTATTATTATTTGGCTAGTAGATGTAGCTGACTCAAATGCACCTACATCAATTCTAATTATAGTTGAAGGAATTTCTATTCTCTTTAATGAGGAACAGTTACTAATAAAATAATTACCTATTTTCTCTGCTTTATTAAGATTCAATTCTGTCATTTTGTATTGACTATAAAACGCACAATCTCCAATTGTTTTAACTCCATCTATCACATCAAATTTTCCATCTATTCTCTTTAAAACAGTTACTAATATGTCTTTATTTTTATTATATAGCACGCCTTCTTCTACTGTATAATATGGATTATTTTCGCTTATCACTACATCAACTGTATATTTAGCAAGTAAAAATTGTGCTTGTATATATTCCATCTTATCCCCAATCTCTGCTTTTACCAGTTTAGGGCATTTATTCAAAGTTTGTCCTAATATCTTTTTGGTTTCATTATTGAATTTTATTCTTGTTGCATTTATTGCTCCATTCAATCCAAAGTTTTCTATTTGTTCAGCAGGTTCTTGGAACTCTATTTCTGCTGCTTTTGAATAACAAAATATTAGTGTTTCTGGACTTGTTTTAGTGTATATGCAATCTTCTGTAACTTTATATTTTTCGTTTGCTTCTGCTATTTCAACTACACTTATATTTACAGGTAAATTTCTTGCATTTATACTTGTTGTACTTGCTGGTATTACTAGTTTTGTTATATTTTTCAACTCTGCTATATTACATGTAAAATTTACTACTCCTTCTGGTATTTCAAAAGTTGTACTATTTTCATAATATTTAGTTGAAACATATAAAACACTTTCTTTTGTACTTGGCATTAACAAGCCATTTTGATAGATAAAATTATTATTCTGTTCATCTATTTTTATATTTACTAAATTTGTACAATGGTCAAATGCTGTTGAGTCTATAAACTCTACATCTTTTGTTACTGTAAACTCACTTATTTTGCACAGAAAAAAAGCTTCTCTTTCTATTCTTTTTAGTTTATCCCCTCTAAATTTTATACTCTGTAATCCTGACTGTGAGAATATCATTCCATCTAACTTTTCAACTTTGCTTGGTATCTCTATGCTTTTTAAGTACGTACATAAGCAAAATACAGTTTTTCCTATACTTGTTATACTCTCTGGTAATACTATTTCTTTTAGGTTAGTGCATGAATAAAAGGCTGCCCCTTCTATTGTTTCTACTCCTTCTTGCATCACCACTTTTTCTAATGTTGTATTATTGCTAAATGCATTTTTCCCTATTGTCTTTACTGTTCCTGGTATTATTATTGTTTTTAAACCTTCTACATTTGCAAAGGCTCCTTCTCCTATCTTAGTTACACTATCTGGTAATGTTAATGTTCCATTTTCATCTACTAATAATAAGTTTCCATTATTGGACATTAGCTCTCCATCTTTTATTACGTATGGATTTGGCTCCACTCCCACTGATTGTGCTACTTTTATTATATTTTTATCTTGTGTATTTATTATTAACTTTCCCTTTATTACTTCTAAGCTGTCTAAATATTCATCCTTTACATCACTAATTATATCTTTTATTGTTTTTTCATTTTCTGATGTTTTAGTATTATAAGATAAATTATTTTTCCCTGCCGTTAAGCTTGATTCATAAAATTCTGGATTTTCCACTTCCTTTTCTGATATGAACATTGCTAGTTGCTCTTTATATGAGCTTAAATCATTACTTATTTTGGTTTGATTTGCTCTTGTTATTATTCCATTATTGCCAATTAATAAATTTAAGCTCACTCCTGCTAATATTAACAGAACTACTATTGTTACTACTAACGCAACTAATGTAATTCCTTTTTTATTTTTTATACGTTTAATATTTAATTTTTTCATTATATTAAAGCCCTTTCTTTATTTTCTTTGGTATTACTGCTTTTTTATTATTTTTTCCAACTTCCTTAAGTTATATACTTAACGAAGTAAATTTCATAAAATAAATTGGTCAAAACATTTGCTATAACTGCCTTATGCATTTTAACTATTTTTTAGAACTGATTCGAATTAAGTTAAAAAAATTGTACTTTATTTCCCGAATTTTGCTTGAAATATAAGGCTGTTCTTGATATAATTTGCATATAAAAATATTTCTTTAAGTATATAACTTAAAGAAATAGCAAAACATATTGTTTACTATTTTATTTACTTTAGTATAACAATATGTTTTATTTATTTCAAGTACTATTTTTCTTTTTTCTCTTATTATTGTGATATATTATTAATGTACTTTTTTCTTGCATATGTTAATTTTCTTTTATTCCAAATATAAGTTTTACCAGCCCTCTCAAACATTTTGGAACTTTTTTTACTACTATTTTCATCAAAATCACTTTCCCTTCTTTATTTTTTACAGAATAACCACGTTATTCCTACAATAAATATGGCAACACCTATTAAAAATAGCCATCCTGCTAATGGAAGTAATAATACCAGCAAAATTCCTGTTCCAATGCCCATCAAGCACAAACCCAAAGTCTTTTTTATAGCATTAAACATAATATGATTACCTCCTTTTTTATATAATATTATCATTACAATTAAATGTGAAAACTATATTTATATTTCACCTGTTTTATTGTATAATGTAAGTATTACAAATTGGAGGAAATATATGAAACAAAAAGATATTATAAATATGATACAAATATTAAAAGATACTTATCCAGATGCTAAATGTAGCTTAGATTTTACAACTCCTTTCGAGTTACTGTTTGCGGTGGTTTTATCTGCCCAGTGTACGGATAAAAGAGTTAATTTAACAACACCAAATATATTTAATAAATATAATACACCACAAGCAATTGCTGATATTCCAATATCTGGTTTAGAAAATTTAATTCATCCATGCGGATTTTATAAAACAAAAGCAAAAAACTTGAAGGCAGCAGCTCAAAAAATAATCTCAGATTTTAATGGTCAAGTTCCAAATAATATGGAAGATTTGATGAGCTTACCTGGAGTTGGTAGAAAAAGTGCTAATGTAATAATGCTGGAAGCATTTAACTTGCCCCAAGGTATTGCTATTGATACACACGCTAAGCGTCTATCTAATAGAATTGGTTTATCTTCTGAATCTGATCCTAAAAAAATTGAAGAGGATTTAATAAAAATAATCCCTGCCGAATATTATAAAGATATAAACCACTTATTCATGTGGCACGGCAGGAATACTTGTACTTCTCAAAATCCTAAATGTGAAAACTGTTGCATAAAAAAATATTGCAAGCATTATTGTTGACTTTTTTTAAATTTGCATATATATTAAAAATATATTAAGAAAGGGGGACTTTATATATGTTAAGTTCAAAAAAATCAAGAATCAAATTTATTGCTTTACTATTAGCAATATTTATTTCTATTTCTACTATAGCTTTTGCAGTATCTACAGAATCTGAAGTTGTTACTACTTCTATAGATGAAAATGCTTCCGAAGCCGTACCAATTTCATTAGATGATGAATCTAATCCTGTTGTTACTTCTACAAATGAAGAGAACGTGGACCTTATCAGTGCGTTACCAGATGCAATAGATTCAGACTTATTCAAATTTGAAAACGTTTCTAATATAAATACAGATGTTTCTGGAAATGTTTTCATAATGGCTAAAGAGGTAAACATTAATAGCTACATAGAAGGAAATGTTTTCATATTAGCTGAAAGTGTTAATATTGGAGAAGATGCAGTAATTGCTAACTCTGCTTTTATCTGCGCAAAAGATATTAAAATTGCTGGTACAATAGCAGATTTATACTGTACTGCTAGCAATATACAAACAAATACAACTTCTTTAATAGTAAGAACTGCTAATATCGCTGGCGCTTCTGTAGAATTAAATGGTCATATTATGAAAAATGCAAATATCAGCTGTGATTCAATTGTTGTAAATGACACAGCAAAAATTAATGGCAATTTATCATATTCTGCCCCATCTGAAATTTCTATAAACGAAGCATTAGTAGACGGAAGCGTTACTTTTGATAAAGTTGATTCTGAAGAATTAGCAAAAGATAGAGTAGCATCATATGTTAAAGATTTATTATCAGCATTAATAGTAGCTTTAATAGTAGTATTAATTGTAGTATTCGCGGCACCTAAATTTGTTGAAAAAGAGCATTACATCTTAACTAAGAAAACTTTAGTATCTTTAGGTTGCGGAGCTTTGGCTATGATTGTTGTTCCATTGGCTTGTTTATTGCTATTGTTCACAATAATTGGAATTATACCAGCTGTTGCTATATTCTTTACTTTTGTATTTGCAATAGCTATAGCACCTGCCATAGTTTCTATACCTTTAGGAAAAATGCTATGCAATAAATTTAATAAAAAATCAAATGGATATCTTGTACTAATGAGTATGATATGTGTACTTGTAATAAACCTAATAACAAGTATTCCTATTATAGGCGGTTTCTGCACTTTAATAGTTTCATTATTTGGATTAGGAATATTTACATACTTAATATTCAATAGTAAAAAAGTTTCTGCAAATGAAGATACAGAAACAATTGAATCTAAATAGATTTAATGAACTCATCGTTATGATGAGTTCATTTTTTATCTTAATTCTTTTATAATTTTACCATAATCATTTGATTCTAATATTGCAGTTCCAGTTACTAATATATCTGCGCCAGCAGCTATAATTTCTTGGGAGTTTTCTACTTTTATTCCTCCATCTGCCTCTATATCAAAATCCAATCTTTCTTCTGTTCTATATTTATCTAATTTTTTTATTTTCTCTATAGTATCTTTAATAATTTCCTGTCCACCCTTTCCAGGCTCCACTGTCATAACTAATACTACATGTACATATGGTAAAAACTTTTTTATTTTTTCTACATTTGTTTCTGGTTTTATTGCTAACCCTACTCTTCTGCATTTTGTTTTTGCATATTCTATTGTTTTCGTTACCTCTTCATCTCTTGCTAGCGCTTCATAATGAAAAGTAATAATATTAGGAGCAAATATAGCATAACTATCTATAAAATTTTTAACATCTTTAACCATCAAATGCACATCTTTAGGCACTTTCGTAATGTGATCTAAATACTCGCTATATTCAAGCATAATATCATGTGTATCATTTTTTACAAATTCGCCATCCATTACATCTATATGAAAATAGTCTGTTTTTGCTTTTTCTAAATCATAAATTGTATCTATAATTTTTTCTTTTTTTGCATTTAAAATTGATGTAGCTATTTCTACCATCTGTGTTCCTCCCTATCTTTTAATTCATTATATATTTTGGTGTAATCTTCATATCGCGTTCTAGATATTTTATTTTCTATACATGCTTCTTTTACTCCACACTCATTTTCTTTTATGTGATTGCATCCTATATATCTGCAATCACTCATGTACTTACCAAACTCTATAAAATACTTATCCAAATCATCTGATTCTATTTCACTTATATCAAATGTAGAAAATCCAGGAGTATCTGCTATATACGAATCTTCATTTAATTCATATAGTTTAATCGCTGTTGTTGTGTTTTTTCCTTTTTTATTTTTTAGGCTTATTTCACCTTCTTGAGTAACATTCTTTTCAAATATTTTGTTTATTAATGTTGATTTTCCAACCCCAGAATTTCCAGAAAACGCGCTAATATTATTTTTTAAGCTCATTATTAGCTCGTCTATGCCAATTCCCAATTTAGCATCTGTTTGAATTACTTTATACCCTATATTCGTATACTCTTCACTGATTCTTATAAAATCATTTTTTTCATCCAAATCTATTTTATTTAACACTATAATTGGTTTTACTTTCATATACTCAGCAAAAGCTAATTGCTTATCTAGCATTAGTAAATCCGGCTTTGGATGTTTACTAGATACCACTAGTACTATTTGAGTTAAGTTTGCCATTTTAGGTCTTTTTATATAATTTCTTCTTGGCTTTATTTCTTCTATTACAGCTGTCTTTTTTTCTTCTTCTAATACTTCAATTTCTACTATATCACCAACTACAGGAGTTATATCATCTTTCTTAAATCTCCCTCTTGCACTTGCCTCATATATTTTATCATTTACTTTTATTCTATATAAATTTGATATATTTTCTACAATAAAACCTTCCATTTTTCCTCCATATATTATTTAAAAATAGTAACCGAACTTTAAAATTCGGTTACTCCTTTTATTCAAATGTGTAATTTGATGTTGTATTTAAATTTATATCAAATTGTCTTTTTTGTAATACATCATTTAAATATACTCTAACTGTAATTGTTCCTTTTCCGCTAACAGTAATCTCTTTATTTGTTGTATTTAAATCAACATTTTCTTCCCAAACTTTGTCTTCTCCAACTTTTACTGTTAATTTCTTTGTTTTTACTACATCTGTTGAATTTGTGCTTTCAGAGTATCCACCTGTTAATGATTTTACATTTATTCTTAATTTTGCTTCTTTTGTTTCTTCAAATTTATTTACAGTAATTGTTATTGTGCTTTCTTCATCTATTTCTTTACCTGCATTTACACTTTGTTCAACTACTACACCATTTTCTTTAGAAGTATCTGATGTTGTTTTTATTTCTACTTTAAATTTCTTATCAGCAAGAATTTGTTTTGCTTCAACTTCTGTTTTTCCTAAAACTGAAGGCACTTCTACTTGTGTAATTCCTGTGCTTACATGTATTTTTACCACATCACCTGCATTTGCAGTAGTATTTGCTGCAATTTCTTGGCTTATTACTATTCCAGCTTCTACTGTTTTGCTTGCTTCTTCCACTTTTTCCACTGTAAGCTTAGCAGCTTCTAATGCAGCTACCGCATCATCATATTTCATTCCAATTACCTTTGGAACTGTAGTAGTTTCTGTTCCCTTACTGATTATTACATTTACTGTACTTTTTTCTTTTATTTTAAAGTTTATAGAATATCCTGGTTCTTGAGATATAATCTTACCAGCTTCTACTTCTGAGCTATATTTCTCATTTATTTTATTATATTTAACATTTATTTTAGCCAATTCTTCTTTTGCTTCTTCTTCTGTCTTTCCAACTAAATTAGGAATTTGAACTTCTTTTGGCGTTGTTATTTTACTTACTAATGCTGTTCCTCCAAATGCTAATACAAATAGCACAACACATAATAAAACTATTGCAACACCTTTCATTTTAGGATGTTTTTCAAAATATAATGCTAACTTTCCTTTTTTCTTTTTGTTGTCACCTTTCTTATCTAGCATATCATCTGTTATTGCATCCATTCTTCTTGTTAATCCGTCATTCATTTCTTCTTCAACAAATTCTCCATTAGGCTCTTTTAAAGCTCTTCTTAAATCACTAATCATTTCTGCTGCTGTTTGGTACCTTGCCATAGGTTCCTTTTGCATTGCTTTTAATATTATATCATTAAGAGCTGTTGGTATATTTTTATTTATCTCTATTGGTGGTACCGGCTTTTCTTGCATGTGCATCAAAGCTACAGAAACTGATGTATCTGCATCAAAAGGTACTTGCCCTGTTAGCATCTCGTACATAACTACGCCCAATGAATATATATCAGATTTAGCATCTGTATATCCACCTTTTGCTTGTTCTGGTGAAAAATAATGTACTGAACCAATGGTTGTTCCAAATGCTGTTATTGTAGAATTTGAAACCGCTTTTGCAATTCCAAAATCTGTTACTTTTGCTACCCCATCTTCTGTTATTATTATATTATGTGGTTTTATATCTCTATGAACTATATTGTTTTTATGAGCTACCTCTAAAGCTGATGCTATTTGAATAGCTATATTTGTTGCCCATTTCCACGAAATTGGACCATTCTCTGTTATTATTTGCTTTAAAGTTTTGCCTCTTACTAGTTCCATTACTATATAATATATATTATCTTCATTTCCTACATCATATATAGATACTATATTAGCATGTGATAAGCTAGCTGCTGCTAAAGCTTCTGTATTAAAACGTTTTACAAATTCCTCATCTGTAGTAAATTCCTCTTTTAATACTTTTACTGCAACATGTCTATTTAAAACTAAATCTTTTGCAGTATATACTGTTGCCATTCCTCCCACGCCAGTTTTTTCTAAAATTTCATATCTATTTGCTATGGTTCTTCCTATTAAATTCATATGCTTCTCTCCTCATTTAATATAATAATAACTGTAATATTATCATAGCCACCATTTTCATTCGCTTTATCTATTAATTTTTCCACCGCTTCTTCTGGAGCTTGATTAATTATATCATATATTTCATTTTCTCTTAACATATTAGTTAATCCATCCGTTGTCATTACCACTATATCATCTTTTAAAAAAGTTTTTACATAAATATCGGGTTCAACACTTGCTGTACAGCCTAAAGCTTTTGTTAGCATATTTTTCTTGGGATGGTTATATGCTTCTTCCTTTGTTATAGTACCATCTTCTATTAAAGTTTGCACATAGCTATGGTCTGTAGTTATTTTTCTCATAAAGTTTTTTCTAATTCTATAAACTCTACTATCACCAACATGTGCAACATACATATTACTATTATATATTAAACAAATGTCCAAAGTAGTACCCATTCCACTCAAATCTTTTTGACTATTTGATTTTTTATAAACTACTTCGTTTGCATATTCTACAGTTTTTTGTAATAAATTTATTATGCTTTCTTTTGATTGCTTGTATTTTCCAAAATTCTTGAATATATATTCTTTTGAAGCTTCTGTTGCCATTTTACTTGCAACTTCACCAGCATTATATCCGCCCATTCCGTCTGCTATAATATACAAGTTTATTTCACTATTTGAATCTGCCACATAATAATAATCTTCATCTAATTTTCTTTCTTGTCCTATATCTGTTTTTGCAAAAGCTTTCATTATTCCCCTCCTATCTATTTTGTTTCTTTTAAATTTTTCCTTCTTAATTGCCCACAAGCAGCATCTATATCTGAGCCAAGCTCTCTTCTTATTGTGGCAACTATTCCATGGTCATTTAAGTAGTCTCTAAACTTTATAATGTTTTCATTTGAACTTTTTGTAAATTTACCATTTTCAATTTTATTGATTGGTATTAAATTTACATGGCATAACATTCCTCTTAGTAATTTTACTAACTCTTGAGCATCTTGTAAATTGTCGTTATTGTCTTTTGCCAATGCATATTCAAATGATATTCTTTTATTAGTCATTGATATGTAATCTTTACACGCTTGCATCAATTCTTTTATATGATAGCTGTTATTAACTGGCATCATAGCTGATCTTTTTGCATCGTTTGTAGCATGTAATGATACTGATAGTGTACATTGAATATTTTCTTTTGCCAAATCATATATTCTAGGAACCAAGCCACTTGTAGAAATACTAATGTGCCTTGCTCCTATATTTAACCCTTTAGGATTATTTAGTATTCTAATTGCCTTTATTACATTATCATAATTATCTAAAGGCTCTCCTATTCCCATAAATACAATATTGGAAATTTTATCTTGTATATCCTGCTCAACAGCAAGTATTTGCTCAACTATTTCGCCCGGTGTAAGATTTCTTATAAATGGAATTCCTGTTGAAGCACAGAATTTGCATCCCATTTTGCATCCAATTTGTGATGATACGCATATTGTTTTTCCATGGTGATATTCCATTAGAACACTTTCTATTGCATTTTCATCTAGTACATCAAATAGATATTTCTTTGTACCATCTTTTGATTCTAATTTTTTTAGTATTTTGAAATTGCATATTGTGTAATTTTCTTTTAGCTTTTCTCTTAATTCTAATGATAAATTTGTCATTTCATCAAAATCTTTTACTTTATCTACATATATCCATTTAAATATTTGCTCTGCTCTAAATCCTTTTTCTCCTATGCTTATCATCTCTTCTTTTAAATCTGATAAATCATAGTCTTTTATATTTTTCATATATAATGCTTTCACTTTCTATATTCATTTTTGATTTATTAAGTTATATCATACTGCAATATCTTTTTCAATATTTATAATGTTCACTTAATAATTAATTTATTCTACTTTTTACTTCTTCTAATCTTTGGTTATATGCATCCATTATCTCTTTTTCGTAAGCTAACTTTGGCTCTTTTACTCCAAGCATTGTAAGTATTTTCTTTGTTAACAATGGATTGAATATTAAAATTGGTCCTAATACATAAGTTGCAATTAAATTATTTATTTTTATTCCTTCCAACTTACTTTCTTTATTTAACCCTATTCCGCCAATCACTTGTGAAAAATAATTATTTGAGTTATCAGAATATGCCATTGTAAATTGGTCTTTATATCCTATTATCTCTATATCTTCATACTTGCCTAAAAACATACTACTATGTCTATCCATCATATTTCTTTTTGCATATAAATCTAATATTCCTAAAGCTTCTATTTTACTTCCATCTTCATTTTCTATGTATTTTCCAAAAACTTCTGGTGCATTACCTGTTAGTAAAAATACCACATTTTTATCTATTAATTCTTGTATTCTTTCTTTATATGGTAATATTTTTTTTATTACTAATTCTTGTGTTCTTTCTGTCATCGGAGCCATATATATCATATTTACATCTTCTTTAACAAATTTAGGTTCATCAGATATATTTGTATAATATATCTCGCAATTTTCTCCTAAGCACTTTTCTAAATATTTTATATTAAACAAGTCTCCATATAGGTTGCAAACTTCTGAAAACAATACTTCTATTTTTACCATTATTTTGCCTCCTTTATTGCATCTCTAATTCTCTGTTTTAATTTTTCTGCTACATCATACTTATATAACTCAAACAATACATATATTGTTTTGTCTTTATCTAGTGATAAATATTTATAAGTATCTAGCTCTTCTTTTTCACAGATTATTTTTTCTTTATCAATTCCTGCTAGCAATAGTCTTATATAATAATCTTTAGATCTAATTCCTCCAACTATTATTTTTTCTATCCTATCATCCTTTAGGAATTCAAAGTCCGTGTCATAAATCCATGTTAAATTTTCTACAGAATCTTTTGCATCATAAGCATCATCTAATATTAAAACAACTTCCTTTTTCCCTGGCTCTTTGCTTATATAGTCAAATACACATGATGTAGCAATTGAGTTCTGGCCTTTTGTCATGTTGCTTATTAGTTTTACTCCATTTATTTCCTCTTTTGTATATCTTGTTTCTGTAATTTTTAAGTTTTTAAATAATTCCTGCACTTTTTCAGCAGATAAACCGAATTCTCTTAATAATGTAATTACTGCAGCCATGTTATAAATATTGAATATACTATTGTTCAATAGCTTATATTCTGTTTCTATTTCTTTATGTTTAACTGTTAGAGTTTCTTTTTCATAGTCTATATTTGTTACTAAATAATCTGCTTTTTTTGATTTAAAATCACAATTAGGGCAATATGCATTTCCTATATGATTATATTTCACATAGTTGTATTCTAGCTTTGTTTGGCAGTTTGGGCAGATTCTTATATCATTTATTATATTTCTACTTTCTTTCAAGTCTCCCTCTTGCTCTCCAACACCAAAGTATACTTTTGCATTATTTTTTCCTAGATTACTGCTTATTAAATCATCTGCATTTAATACTAATTTTGTTTCTTCTGGTAAAGCATTATTTATAACATTAAATATAAACTCTGGGTGTGCATTTCTCTTTATCGAGTCTCTTAATAAGTTGTTGCACACTAGATATGTAGGTTTTAAGTATGGATATATTTTAGGTGAACTTCTTTCATCTATTTCTAACACCGCAATATCTGCCTTTACCTTTTGGCTAAGTGTAACATTTTTTATTAAACTACTTGCTATTCCTGCATTTATATTTGAACCGAATCTGTTATTTAATACAGTATAACCACATTTTTCTAAACAGTCTGTTATTAAATTTGATACAGTGGTTTTGCCATTCGTTCCTGTTACACCAATTATTATTTTTGGCTTTTCTATCATTCCTAAAAAGTCTGGGCAAATTTTTATTGCTATTTTTCCTGGCAAATACGATGCCTCTCTATTTAGCAGTTTTAATAGGTTCTTTACCATTTTAGATACTACTAAGGCAAAATAAAATCTAACAGTTCTTTTCATCTTTTTGTATATATCGTATGAATTAAATTCATACTCTCCTTTCTTAGTTTTTCTTTGTTATTTCGTTTCTTAACACTTCTAATTGTTTGCTAAAAACTCTTGCTCGCATATCATTTATTTCGTTATATTCATACAAGCTGTTTAACCTTTGCATAATTATTTTGTTATTTTTAGTTATTTCGTTTTTTATTTCATCTAATACTACTTTTATTTCTGCAAGTGTTTTTTCCTCTTCCATAAAATCACCTGCCTTTACATTTTATTCTGTAATTTTTACATGTACATCTTTTAATTGTTGATCATCAACTTTGCTTGGAGCATTCATCATTACATCTCTAGCTTTCTTATTCTTTGGAAAAGCTATTACTTCCCTTATATTTTGAGTATCTGCTATTAGCATTACCATTCTATCTAAGCCAGGCGCTGCTCCTGCATGTGGTGGAGTTCCATATTTGAATGCTTTATATAAAGCTCCAAATCTTTCTTCTACTGTTTTTTCTGTATATCCAGCTATTTCAAAAGCTTTTACCATTAATTTTGGATCATGGTTTCTAACTGCTCCTGACGCCATTTCGTATCCATTACATACTAAATCATATTGATATGCTAAAATTTCTAATGGGTCTTTATTTTCTAGAGCTTCCAATCCGCCTTGTGGCATAGAAAATGGATTGTGATTAAAATCTATTTTTCCTTCATCTTCATTGTATTCATACATTGGAAAATCCACGATGAAGCAGAATCTGTATATATTCTTTTCTAATAAATCAAGCCTTTTTCCAAGTTCTATTCTAACTTGTCCTGCTATTTTTTGTGCTGTTTCTAATTTATCTGCAATAAAGAATATGCTATCTTCTGTTTTTACTCCAAATTCACTTTCCAATTTATTTAATGCTTCTTCTGTAATAAATTTTGCAATTCCACCTTGTGGTGTATTGTTTTCATCTATTTTTACCCAAGCTAATCCTTTTGCGCCTTGCTCTTCTACGGCAAATTCTACCATACTATCAAAGAATTTTCTTCCTTGCTTTGCTCCTTCTGGAACTACTATAGCTTTTACTGTTTTATCTTTGAATGCATTAAATTCACTATTTTCAAATACCTTTGTTGCATCTTGAATGATTAATGGGTTTCTTAAATCTGGTTTATCAATACCATATTTCTCCATTGCTTCTCTATAAGGTATTCTAATGATTTCACCTTCAGGCACTTCCCAATTTGTAAATTTTCTAAAGATTGGTGGTACTACTTCTTCAATTACTTTGAATACGTCTTCTTGAGTTGCAAATGACATTTCAAAATCTAGTTGATAGAATTCCCCTGGTGCCCTATCTGCTCTTGGATCTTCATCTCTAAAGCATGGTGCTATTTGATAGTATTTATCAAAACCAGAAATCATAAGCAATTGTTTAAATTGCTGTGGTGCTTGAGGAAGCGCATAAAATTCTCCTGGATGTAATCTGCTTGGTACCAAAAAATCTCTTGCTCCTTCTGGTGAAGAATTTGCAAGTATTGGGGTTTGGATTTCTGCAAATCCTAGTTCATCCATTTTATCTCTTAATGCTTTCATTATTTTTGAACGTAATAAAATATTGTTATGTATTTTATCATTTCTTAAATCTAAAAATCTATACTCAAGCCTTAAATCCTCTCTTACAGATGATATATCTGCTTTTTCCGAGTTAATTTCAAATGGTAAAGTTGGTTCGCATTCACCTAATATTTCTATGCTTTTTGCTTCTATTTCTATATTTCCAGTAGGTATTTTGCTATTTTTGTTTGAACGTTCTACTACCGTTCCTTCCACACAAATAGCACTTTCTGTGTATAATTTATCTAGCTTTTGCTTTAGCTCTTCTGATATTACAACTTGGGTTATTCCATATTGATCTCTTAAATCAATAAATGTCATTCCTCCCAAATTTCTAATTCTCTGTATCCATCCTGAAAGTCTTACTTCATTCCCTACATTTTTTAAGTTCAATTCTCCGCAATTGTTTGTTTTGTATTTATTTATCATTGTATTCCTCCATAATTTTGCATCTTAAAATTAATACATATATTGTATACTTTTTTCCTTCAAAAGTCCATAGATTCTAGCATTTTTATTGACTTTTCTTTTTTCACATTATATAATCTTTTCAGTTTTATTACGTGAAAGGAGACTATATATGGAAAATGTAGATGTTAAAAGTTTATATCGCGATACAGATAACTATATAAACAAAGAAATTAAAATTTCTGGATGGGTCCGTACTGTTAGAGACTCTAAAACTTTTGGTTTTATAGAAATAAATGATGGTTCCTTTTTTAATAATTTGCAAGTAGTATTTACTAATGAATTGTCTAATTTTGACGAAGTTTGTAAATTATCAATTAGTTCAACAATCATTGTGGAAGGTACATTGGTAAAAACTGAAAATGCTAAGCAGGCTTTTGAGTTGCATGCAAAATCTATTGATATATTCAATTTATCAGATAATAGCTACCCTCTTCAAAAGAAAAGACATTCTTTTGAATATTTAAGAACTGTTGCTTATTTGCGTCCTCGTACAAATACATTTAGTGCAGTTTTCAGAATTAGAAGTGTTGCAGCTTTTGCAATACACGAATATTTTCAAAATAATGGATATGTATATGTTCATACTCCAATTATTACATGTGCAGACTGCGAAGGTTCTGCAGAAATGTTTAAACTAACAACTTTAGACTTGGACAAGCCACTACCACAAAAAGATGGTAAAACAGATTTTTCTGAAGATTTATTTGGCAAGAAAGCTTATATTACTGGCTCTGGCCAATTACATGGAGAAACATTTGCTGCCTCTTTTGGAAAAATTTATACCTTTGGTCCAACTTTAAGAAGTGAAAACTCAAACACTAAAACTCACGCTAATGAATTTTGGATGATTGAACCTGAAATTTCTTTCTGTGATTTAGATGGTTTGATGGATATCGAAGAAGATTGCTTGAAATACATCGTAAAACAAGTTTTAGAAAAATGCCCTGAAGAAATAGCTTTTTGCGATAAATTTATCGAGAACGGTTTAATTGAAAAACTTACAAAATTAATTAATTCAAACTTTGTAAGAATAGACCACAAAGATGTTATAGATATTTTGAAAAAAGCTGATAGAAAATGGGAATTTGAGCCAGACTATGGCGAGGATTTAGCAAAAGAACACGAAAAATATATTACAGAATATTTTAATGGTCCAGTTTTCGTTAAAAATTGGCCAAAGGATATAAAATCTTACTACATGAAAGTTAACCCAGATGGCAAAACAGTAGCAGCCGTAGACTTAGAAGTTCCTGGTGCTGGTGAAATTATGGGTGGTTCTCAAAGAGAGGAAGATTACGACAAATTAGTAGAACGTATGAAACAAATGCATATTGATACTGAACCTTTATATTGGTATTTAGATTTGCGTAGATATGGTTCTAACATCCACTCTGGTTTCGGTCTTGGTTTTGAAAGATTGCTTATGTATATTACAGGTATGGAAAATATAAGAGATGTAATCCCTTATCCAAGAACACCAAATAATTGTGATTTTTAGATTAAAAAAATCGGAAAGTAAAGAGGCCATTTTATGGTCCCTTTACTATTTTATTTTCTGTCTTACATATTCATACAAAATTATTCCTGTTGCAACAGATGCATTTAGGCTTTCTGTTTTCCCTAACATAGGTATTTTTACCTTCTTATTTGCCAAATCCTGCACTTCTTTTGTAACACCATTGGCCTCGTTTCCTATTACTATTACTTTCTTTTTATAACTAATATCATAAATGCTATTTTGTGTTTCCAATGATGTAGCTATTATTTCATACTTGCTTTTTTTAGCATCTTTTAAAGTTTTGCATAAATCGTCTGTCTCTATCACATTTACTCTAAATATAGCTCCCATTGTTGACCTTACTACCTTTGGATTGTAGCAATCTGCAGTATTTTTTGTTACTATTATTTGTTTTAGCCCAACACTATCTACAGTTCTTAAAATAGTTCCTAAATTTCCTGGGTCCTGAATGCCATCTAATGCAAGTATTATATCTTCTGTGTAGTTTATTTTTGTTGCCTTGCTTGGCTTTTCAACTACAGCTAAAATTCCTTGGGGCGCTACTACATCTGTTAAAAATCCAAATACTTTTTTATTAACATATATACAATCATATTTTGCAATCGTGTATAATAATTTCTGCTCTATTTCCCCAGCCGCTACACATTCTTCGCAAATAACAATCTTTTTAATATACGCTTCTTCCTCTATAGCCTCTTCAATTATTTTTATACCTTCTATTATGTAAAGGCCCTCTTCATCTCTATATTTTTTGTCTTTCAACTTTTTTATACTTTTTATTATTTCATTATCTTTACTTGTAATAACTTGCATTTTACAACTTCCTCCACATATAGTTTGTACAATTATTCTTAAAATATTATGATATTATAGTTAATAATTCTTTTATCATTCTGATTATTTCCATTTCATCTTTTGAAGACATTTTTAATGTTATATATGGCTCTACTCCTTGAGAGAATTTTAATTTTGGTCCATATTTTTCCACTAAAGTATTTATCATTTTTTCATCAATTTTGATATTGTCTTTATCCAAATAAAATACTACAGCATCTGTTTTTTGCGCTATTTTTAGCACATTTGCAGTTCTACACAATATTTTAATTCTAGCTATTTCTATAAGATTTTCCACTTCTTGTGGCATGCTTCCGTATCTATCTATTATTTCATCAATAACATCCTCTATGTCTTTATCGTTTCTGCATAATGCAATATCTTGATAAATCTCAATTTTTTGTGCAGTATCCTCTATGTAATTTTCTGGTATATAGCTTGATAAATTGATATCTATTTGAATATCTTTTTCTTGTTTTACTGTAATACCTTGCATTTCTTTTACAACCTCGTCTAATAGCTTACAATATGTATCATATCCAACTTGTTCCATGTGACCAGACTGAATTTCACCTAATAAACTTCCTGCTCCTCTTATTTCTAAGTCTCTCATTGCTATTTTAAATCCAGAGCCAAATTCAGTAAATTCCTTTATTGCCTTCAATCTTTTATCTGCTACTTCTGATAGTAATTTATCTCTTCTATAAGTAATATATGCATACCCTTGTTTATCAGCTCTGCCAACTCTTCCTCTAATTTGATACAGCTGCGCTAATCCTAGTCTATCAGCATTTTCTACAATTATTGTGTTTGCATTTGGTATATCAATTCCAGATTCCAAAATAGTTGTGCATACTAAAACATCTATTTTATGCTCTATAAAATCTTGCATTATGCTCTCTATCTCATTTCCTGTCATCTTTCCATGCGCAAACTCTACCTTCGCTTCTGGTACTAATTTAGATATTTCATCTGCTTTTCTAATTATTCTTTCAACATTGTTAAATAAGTAGAATACCTGTCCATTTCTTTCCAATTCCTTAGTAATAGCTTCTTTTATAATTTCATCATCATATTCTAGCACATAAGTTTGAACCGGCTTTCTATTTTGAGGTGGCTCATATATAACCGACATATCTCTAATTCCTACTATAGACATATGTAGTGTTCTAGGAATTGGCGTTGCTGTCATTGTTAAAACATCTATATTTTCCTTAATCTTTTTAATTTTTTCCTTATCTTTCACACCAAATCTGTGTTCCTCATCTACTATTAAAAGCCCTAAATCTTTAAACTCTACATCTTTACTTAGAATTCTATGCGTACCAACAACTACATCTACTTCTCCAAGCTTTAATTTTCTTATAATTTCTTCTTGCTCTTTTTTAGTTCTGAATCTGTTAAGCAATTCTACATTTACAGCAAATTCACTCATTCTACTCTTAAATTCTTCATATTGTTGGTTCGCCAAAATCGTAGTAGGTACTAAATAAGCAACTTGTTTTTGGTCCATTACAGCTTTAAACGCTGCCCTAATTGCAACTTCCGTTTTCCCATATCCTACATCACCGCATAGCAATCGGTCCATAGGTTTATCAGATTCCATATCCTTTTTTACTTCTTCAATGCATCTTAGCTGGTCATCTGTTTCATTATATGGGAAGCTATCTTCAAATTGTTTCTGCCATGGTGTATCCTTAGAAAACATATATCCTTTTGCATTTTGCCTTTTTGCATATAGTTCTAACAAATCTCTCGCTACTTCTCTTAAATTAGATTTAACCCTTGCTTTTGTGTTCTCCCATTCCTTGCTTCCTAATCTATTTAATTTAGGTTCTGCTTCTCCTCCACCTATAAACTTTCTAATGTTATCAAGCATATCTGTTGGAACATACAAAACATCGTCATTTTTATATTTTATTTTTATATAATCCTTTGTAATTCCATCTGCAGTAGTAATTGTATTTACGCCAATGTATATACCAATTCCTTGTGTTTTGTGAACTATATAATCGCCAGCTCTTAAGTCTGCAAAAACTACTTTTTCACCTTGCTTAAAAGCATCCGTGTTCTTTCTCTTTTTTTGTTGTTTATTTATAAAATCTTCACCAGTTATTACTACTAAATTTAGGTCATAACACTCAAATCCTGATGACAAAGTTCCATTCGAGATTACTACTCTTTTGTTCTGTAATTCTGATTTTATTGAATTTTTATAAATTTTTTCTTGAGCATCTTCTAACTTTTCAAAATATTTATAATTTATATTTTCTTGTTCTAATAAGGCTTCTACCTTTTTTGCTCCAGACTCATTACCAGATAAAATTATTACATTCTTATTTTCCTCAATTGCCTTTTTTATATCTTGTGCCAATATATTTAATTCACTTTTGAAGAAATGCAAATCTCTATATTTAAAATTAAATACATTCTTTGAAAATTTTACTGGTTTGCTGTTTTGCAATAAATCTGATTCATATAAGTATATTGCTGTACCTTCTTTTTCTTCCAAATTTACTTTTGAAATATTATTTATTGCATTTGGTACAGCTCTTTGTTTTTCTAACAATGTTTCTATTAATTGATTATTATCTTTTAGAATATTTTCTTGCCTTGCATTTATCTTGTCTATATCATCTATGCAAAGCAAATAATTTTCATCAAAATAATCTAAAAAACTACATTTTTCATCATAAAAGCTGTCAAAATATTTATCTATTTTGCTAATATAATTTCCGGATTTAATTAGCTCCACATCATCTAAAACATCTTCATTTTTTTCTTTAGCTATTATTTCTTCACATATTTTTTCTAAATTCTTTGTTACTATAAGCTCATGTGATGGATATATTCTAGCTTCCTCTAACATTTTATTCGTTCTTTGTGATGTAATACTAAAGCTTCTTATTGAATCAACTTCATCTCCCCAGAACTCAATTCTTATTCCCTGTGTTTTAGTAGTTCCTATATCTAAAATTCCGCCTCTTACACTAAACTGGCCTTTTCCATCTACTATATCTGACCTTTCATACCCTAAATGGATTAAATCCTGTTTTAATTTATCTAAATCAAATGACTTTCCTAATTTAAATTCCAAAATATTTTGATATATATCTTTTTTGGTAATCATCTTTTGCATTATTGCTTCCATTGTAGTTACCACAATAATTTTAGCACTCTTATTATTCTTATCCTGCTCAAAGATTTTATTTAATGTTTCTATTCTTTCATATGGTAAATCTTTGCTTTCAGCCACATAATCATATGACGCTATCTCTCTTTTTGGAAAATAAAATACATTACTTGAAAAATACTTCAAATCTTGCACAATTTTTCTTGCTTGCAATTCATTGTACGTTACCAAGCAAATGTTTTTATTGGTATATTCCTTTGTTGCTTCTACAAGCTGTATTTTTCCAACGCTTGATAAACCCGATAATATTATCGGGCTATATTTATTTTTTACATCTTCTACGTATTCTAAAAATTTATTAGCTTTTTTCAAATCTTCAATTAAAAAGTTCATGAATAAATATATCTCCTAAATTTTTCACAGCTTTTATTTTACTACAAAACCGACAATTTTACAATATAGAATATCATTGCATATTATGTTAATTTGTGATATAATAAGGATAGAAGTGTATTTTATCACTAATTTTGAAAGGATGTTGTTTTATGGAATTATCAAACATTAAACCATTAAAAGAATTTGGTCTCCAGATTCCTGATAAGGTCAAATTTTCTTCGAGAAATACCACTGAGGTTATGTTCTATCGGAACTTCTATCTAGAATTTTCAGATACATCTGAAAATTCCAAAAACATGCTAAGGAAGTTTCTGAGACAATTTACTAGCAACATCGAAATTAATGTTGTGAAATCATATAATGTAAATTCTCCTCAGGAAGTCCGAGAATATTTACTGGCAACAGTAAATGTTTCTAACGCTACTCAAGAAAAAATTCAAAAGTTTTTATTTTAAGGAGGTCTGTAAATGAATCAAGTTAGTGCAAACCTTTGTAAGAATCCTCGGAATATTAGGATTCGAATAAAAACCAACTGTAGTAAAGATGATTCAATTTCATCTGTTCGAGAGTCCTGTCATACGATTGAGAAAAAAATTGCACGAAAATGCAAAAAATTCTTTTCACTGTGTTTTGTTTCTTACAACTTTTCCAAAGTCGTAACCAACGAAGGTATGGTTGAAGGAGAATATATCATTAATCTCCCGTACAGCCTCTCTTTCGGAGCAGGAGCCTTTGTTGACAAAATCAACAAAGAGTTTGAAGAGCAAACATCCTAATTGAAAGCCAAGCTTCAAGTCATGAATTTGACCTGAAGCTTGCTTTTTTATTTTATTATTTCTTTTAATGATTCTATTATATAATCCACATCTTCTTTTGTATTATCGTCTCCAAATGTTAATCTTATGGTTCCTTCTGCCCATTCTCTTTCTAATTTTATTGCTTGTAATACATGTGATGGAGTAGCTGAAGATGAACAACATGCTGAACCTCCTGAGGCACATATTCCCTTTTTGTCTAGCTCTAGTAAAATTAAATTGCTATCTTTTCCTCTAAACGAAATACTTACATGGCCTGGCAATCTTTTATTTAAATCGCCGTTTATACGCACGTTTTCTTTTCCGAATTCTTTTATTGCTTTATCTATAAAGTAATCTCTAATAGTAGTTAACTTTTTTGTATAATCATCAAAATTGTTTGATGCCAGCTCTATTGCCTTTCCTAAGCCTGCAATCCCGGCAACATTCTCTGTACCTGACCTTTTATCTCTTTCTTGATGTCCCCCATCTTGAATTCTATCAAACTCTATTCCCTCTCTTACATATAAAGCTCCTACACCTTTAGGACCATAGAACTTGTGAGCGGACATAGAAAGCATATCTATATTCATCTCTTGAACATCTATTTTTACATTTCCAATTGCTTGAACCGAATCAGTATGGAATATAACATTATTATTTTTGCAAATGCTTCCTATAGTTTTTATATTTTCTATAGTACCAATTTCGTTATTAGCAGTCATTATACTTACTAATATAGTATCTTTTCTTATAGCATTTGTTAATTGATTCATATCCACAAATCCTTTTTTATCTACTTCTAAGTAAGTAACTTCAAAGCCTTCTTTTTCTAAAGCTAAACAAGTTTGAAGAATCGCTGGGTGTTCTATTTTGCTTGTTATTATATGTTTTCCTTTTTGTTTATTTGCGTGGCAAAATCCTTTTAATGCTAAATTATCGCTTTCGCTGCCGCAAGAAGTAAAGTATATTTCCTGTGCTGATGCGTTAATTGCTCTTGCTACTCTCGTCCTTGCTTGGGTAATAGCATATTTAGCATCTCTTCCCACACTATATAGCGAAGATGCATTACCATATTGATTCATATAATATGGAATCATTTCATTAAGAACTTCTTTTTTTACCTTTGTAGTAGCAGAATGGTCACAATATATTATTTTCATTCACGGTATCCCCTTTTATTGAAAGTTTATAATATATTATGACCATTCTCTTTAAAGTGTTATCATCTTGATGATGATATCCATCTATTCATTTTTATATCTTTATATATGTCCATTACATCTCTATACTTTTGATACTCTTCTTCCCACATCATGGAAGGAATTTTTTCAAATGCATCCGACATTTTCTCTGCTGCTTGTAAAAATATTATCTGCTCTTGTGGTGACATTTTTTCATACTTTTTGGAAAAAGCATACAATTTGTCCAACTCCTGGTTTGCATTTATAAAAGACCAAAAGTCTTTTACTTCTATACCTGCCATTTGCAATTGTATAACTGCAAAAACTACTAATGAAAATATTATAAATAGTAAAACTAGTATAGTCGCAATAATCTCCACGTTTTTTCTCCTTTTAGTTATTAAATATAGCCTCAAATTCCTCGCCAGTAATTTTTTCTTTTTCTAATAGAACTTGTGCTACTGCATGTAATTTTTCTACATTGTTTTGCAATATTCTTGTTGCAGATGCATAGCTGCCATCAATTATCTTTTTCATTTCTTCGTCAATTATGCTTGCTGTTGCTTCTGAATATGTTTTCTCTTGAGCAAAATCTCTACCTATAAATACTTCTTCTTGGTCTGAACCTAAAGTAATAGTACCTATACGTTGGCTCATACCATATTTTGTTACCATTGCTTTTGCAATCTTTGTTGCTCTTTCTATATCGTTGCTTGCTCCTGTTGATATATCATCTAATATTAAAGCTTCTGCTGCTCTTCCGCCTAATAGAGATACAATTTGCTCTTGCATTTCTGTTTTAGACATAAATGATTTATCTTCTGTTGGTTGATACATTGTGTATCCTCCAGCCATTCCTCTTGGGACAATAGAAATTTCATGTACGGCATCTTGAGTTGGTAAGAATCTACTTACCACTGCATGGCCTGCCTCATGGTATGCCACTAATTTCTTTTCTTTTTCACTTCTTACTCTTGTTGTTTTTTCAGGTCCCATAGTTACTTTTACCATGGCATCTTCTATTTCTCTTTCACCTATAGCTTTTAGGTTTCTTCTAGCTGCTAAAAGAGCTGCTTCGTTTAATACATTTTCCAAATCTGCTCCAGCAAATCCGGCTGTATTTTTAGCTATTATTTTTAAATTAACATCGTCTGCGAACTTCTTTTGTCTGCTATGAACTTCTAGTATTTGCTCTCTTGCTCTTACATCTGGAAGAGATACTACTATTTGTCTATCAAATCTACCAGGTCTTAACAATGCTTTATCTAATACATCTGGTCTATTTGTTGCAGCAAGAACTATAACACCTTCATTAGCTGCAAATCCATCCATTTCAACTAATAATTGGTTTAATGTTTGCTCTCTTTCATCATGTCCTCCGCCAAGGCCTGCTCCTCTTTGACGACCAACGGCATCTATTTCATCTATGAATATTATACATGGAGCTTTCTTTTTTGCTTCTTCAAATAAGTCTCTTACACGTGACGCACCAACACCAACAAACATTTCAACGAAATCTGAACCACTTATTATAAAAAATGGTACACCAGCTTCGCCAGCAACCGCTTTTGCAAGTAATGTTTTACCAGTTCCTGGTTGACCTACTAACAAAACACCTTTTGGAATTCTTGCTCCCATTTCTGTGAATTTTTTAGGATTCTTTAAAAATTCAACTATTTCTTCTAATTCTTCTTTTTCTTCATCAACACCTGCGACATCATCAAATGTTACTCTATTTTTATCGTTTGGATTTAGTATTCTAGCTTTGCTTTTTCCAAATGTCATTGTTTTGTTTCCGTTTTGTGCATTTCCAGAACTCATTATAAAGAACCAGAATAATAAGAAGATTATTACTATTCCTACTGGTGTTAAAAATGTTAAGAAAATCATAAATACAGATTCTGATTTTTCAGTAACTTTTACTGTACCAGCTTTCATTGTTTCTTCCAAGTTTTGCATTAAATTATCTACACTTGGTATATTAACTGTTTTTTCTACATTATCATTTTTTAGTTTTACTATAGCTGCAGAACCATCAGCTTCTAATTCTATTGATTCAACTGCATCTGCCTCTATTTTTGCAATTAATTCTGAATATGATAATTTTGTGTTTGCATTATCTAATATTGATGAGATCAATACTATTAATATTACCCCTATTATTAACCATACTGCTAGTGTTTTTAAACTATTTTTCAATTTTTTTCCTCCTTTAAGTTCATCCCTTGTATTATGAAAATATATCACATTATAACAACTATTTCAATAGTTTTTCATATGATACTTCACCCGATTTAACAAATATTTTTAAGTTTTTATTAGGTGTTAGATATTTGTTTCCCACATTTTTCTCACATAATTTTACTATGTCAAAAACATGAATATTTTCTATTCCTCTGGCATCTCCAAATAATTTTGCTATTATATAAATTATTAGTCTTTCCTTTATATATTCGTCCAATTTGTTAAATTTTCTTAAATTAATCGTTATTTTGTTGTCTTCTTTTTGTAATAAAATTTCATTATAAGTTTCTAGCAGAATTTTATTTATATATTCTTCTTCTTTTAACACTATTCTTGATAATTTGTTTATTCCAGAAATGATATTAGGATTGTAGTTTTCTTTTAATTCTGGAATCAACAAATTTCTAATTTTGTTTCTTGTATAATTATTATCTAAATTTGATTTATCATACTTCGGATTTAAATTTTTTTCTTTGCAATACTCTTCTATTTCTTTCCTATCACATTCTATTAACGGCCTGATATATTTTCCATCTCTATATGGTTTTATTCCTGTTAATCCATTTATTCCTGTTCCTCTTATGAAATGCATTAGTACTGTTTCTGCATTATCATTTAAGTTGTGAGCTATTGCTATTTTATTTGCATTTATCTTGCTTTCTATTTCTTCGAAGAATTTATATCTTTCTTCTCTTCCTGCAGTTTCTTCACTAATTTTATTATTCTCAGAAATTTCTTTTATATTAGCATATTTTATATAAATTTCTATATTTTTATTTTCACAATATTTTTTCACATACTCGGTCTCTTCTTGTGCTTCTTCCCTTAGCATGTGGTTAACATGTGCAACTGCTATTTTATTTAATTTAAGTTTTTCTTTTAAATTTACTAATGAATTTAGTAAACACATTGAATCAGGACCACCAGACACAGCAACTATTACTGTGTCTTTTTCTTGTAATAAATTATATTTCTTTATTGTTTCTAATACTTTTTCTTCCAACATCTAATTTATCCTTTATGCTATTCCCTATATCTTTCTAAGTTTGCAAATTTCGTATAGCTTCCTAACCATGCTAGCTCTACAGTTCCTGTTGAGCCAGATCTTTGTTTTGCAATTATTACTTCTGCTATATTTTTCTTTTCAGAATTTTCATTATAGTAATCATCTCTGTATAAAAACATAACTATATCGGCATCTTGCTCTATTGATCCAGATTCACGCAAATCTGAAAGCATTGGTCTGTGGTCCGGTCTTCCTTCTACAGCTCTTGATAGCTGTGATAGTGCTATAACAGGAACATTTAATTCCTTAGCTAATATCTTTAACGACCTACTAATTTCGGCAATTTCTTGTTCTCTGCTTGCTCCTCTTTTCCCCGAGCCTTGTATCAATTGTAAATAATCAATTATAACTAAGCCAATATTTTTTTCTAATTTTAGCTTTCTACATTTTGCTCTTATTTCCATTACAGAAATTCCTGGTGTATCATCCACATATATTTCTGCAGTTGAAAGTTCTCCAGATGTTTGTGCTAGCTTTCCCCATTCTTCGTCTTCCAATTCACCAGTTCTAACTTTATTGCTATCTACTAATGCTTCACTACACAAAATTCTGTTAGCCAATTGCTCTTTACTCATTTCTAAGCTGAATATTGCAACTGGGCATCCTGCTCTTGTTGCTGCATATGTACCTATATTTAATGCAAATGCAGTTTTTCCCATTGCAGGTCTTGCTGCAATCAATATAAGTTCAGAGCCATGAAGACCTGCCGTTTTTCTATCTAGCTCCACAAATCCGCTTGGCACTCCAGTTATACTACCTTTTTGATTATACAAATTCTCTAATTGCGTAAAAGAGTCTATCAATATATCTTTTATAGGTGTGTATCCTTTTGAATTTTTTCTTTGCATTACATCAAAAATCTTTTTTTCTGCAACATCCATAATATCTTCTACGTTTTCAGTTTCGTCATAGCCTAAGTTTATTATTTCATTTGCAGTTTTAACTAGATTTCTTAGCATAGATTTCTCTTCTACTATTTTTACATATCTTTCAACATTGGCAGTTGTTGGTACTTTATCTGGTAATTGTGCAATATATTCCAGTCCACCTACAGCCTCTAGTTTTCCCATTGAAGATAATTCAGATTTTAGTGTTATTATATCTATTGGCTCTGCTCTGTTATATATGTTTAATAAAGCAGTGTATATAATTTTGTTGTCTTCTCTGTAGAAGTCATCTTCTTTTAAAACTTCAATAGCTGCAATAACAGCATCTTGGTCTGTAAGCATACTTCCTAGCACAGCTTGCTCTGCTTCTATATCTTGTGGTGGTATTTTCCCTAAATCCATAAATACAACCTCCTAATTTTAGTCTTTACTTATTACATCTACCTTTAGTTTTCCTAATACTCCCTCGTATAATTTTATATCAACTACAAACATTCCTAGATTTTTAATATTTTCAGATAATAATATTTTCTTTTTATCTACTTCTATTTGATATTGTTTCTTTAATTCATCAGATATTTCTTTGCTAGTTACTCCACCAAATATTTTTCCATTTTCTCCGGCTTTTACCTTTACTTTTAACATTATTCCTTGCATTTTCTTTGCTATTTCTTCAGCTTGTTTTCTTTCTTGATCTTTTCTATATTTATCTGCATTTTCTCTTGATTTTAATTTGCTCATATTCTCTGTATTAGCTTCTACTGCTAATTTTTTAGGAAACAAATAATTTCTTGCATATCCATCACTTGCATTAATTACTTCATCTTTTTTTCCTACATTTTTAATATTTTCTAATAAAATAACTTTCATAGTTTTCTCTCCTTTACTTTTATATATTATAAATGGATGCTATGAATATTAGCATCCAACTTCTGTAAAATATTCATTTATCCTGATTATTAATTCTTGCTTTACTTCTTCTTGAGTCATACCTTCTATTTGTGCTCCGGCTACAGTTATATGTCCGCCACCGCCAAGCTTTTCTAGTATAACTTGAACGTTTATATCGCCTATAGATCTACCACTTATGCAAATTTTATCTCCCATTTTTCCTATTACAAAAGATGCTGTGATATTGCTTATAGTTAATAATTCATCTGCAGCTTTTGCGCAAGTTACATTTGCATCTGCATCTTCTTTTTCATAAATAGATATTGCTATATTATCATTTATTACTTCTGCATTTGCTACTATTTCAGATATTTTGTTGTATGTTTCTAAATCACTTTGGAACCATTTCTTTACTCTTATTATGTCAACTCCGCATTTTCTTAAATATGCAGCAGCTTCGAAAGTTCTAACACCTGTTTTAAAAGTAAAGTTTTTTGTATCCATCATTATTCCAGCATACAAAGCTTCAACTTCTATTGTATCTAATTTTATATCTTTTTCTGAATATTCTAATAGCTCTGTTACGAGCTCACATGCTGATGAAGCATAAACTTCATGGAATGTTAAAATAGCATTTTCTATATAATCAGTTCCTCTTCTGTGGTGGTCCACAATTACTATTTTGTTTGTTTTATCTAGTAACTCAGGCACTTCCACATAATTCTTTTTATCTGTATCTGCAATTATTAGTAATGAGTCTTGATTTATTTTATCAAGAGCTTCGTTTTTATCTATTATAACTTTTTCATATTCTTTTACTTGGCTTAAATCTTTTATAAAATTATCTAAGCTAGTTCCATAAGTATTATTTACTATGTAAGCTTCTTTTCCTACTGTTTGAACTATTTTTCTTAATCCAATACTTGCCCCCATAGCATCTATATCGCTATTTGTATGCCCCATTATAATAACATTGCTTGCACCTTTTATTAATTCTTCTAAAGCTTGTGACACTGTTCTTGCCTTTACTTTAGTACGCTTTTCTAATTCTGGTGTTCTTCCTCCGAAGAATGTATATTTTCCATGTTGCTTAACAATTGCTTGGTCTCCACCTCTGCCTAAAACAATTTCTATTACTGCTTTTGCAGATTTATATTTTTCAAAGTTTGTTTCTCCATCTTCCGTAATAGCAATGCTTAAAGTTGTTTGCAATTTATCTTCAGTTTTAAGTTCTTTTATTTCATCCAATATATCAAATTTTTGGTTTATAATCTCTTCAACCCATTTTTCTTCAAAAATACATATAAATGTATCTCTTTCTGATTTTATAGAGATTCCCTCAAATTTATTTACCCAAGCATATATGCTTCTCTCTATATTAGACATTAATTGTGCTTTTTCTTCGCTAGTTGCTCTTTGCATTAATTCCTCATAGTTGTCAATCATTATTATGCCAACACTTATTCTGGAATCATTATATTTTTGTAGCAACTCTTCATAATTGCTCTCATCTAAGAAATAGATTGTTGCCATGTATTCTTTAGAGTTCTTTTTATCTCTTGAACCAGATTTTACATATTCACCTATTATTTTATATGTTTTATTTCCTATAAGCATCTTCTCGCATATTGATACTTCGGCTTGATTTTTTTGGTTCTCTATTTTTATTCTTAATTCTTTAATTATGTCGTTTAAATGTGTTCCTATATCTATATTCGAAAACTCTTTTACAAACTTGCTGCTTTTCCAAATTATATTTCCATTTGTTTCTAATATTATCAATGGAAATGGTGAGTTTATTATTGTGCTTTGTGCAGCTTTATCTACATTTAATGTAAGTTCATTAATGTGCTCTGATATTTCCGTTTTTCTTTTTTGATTTGACCATAATGTATATAATATTACTATTATATAAAATATTATTGAAGGAATTATAGCTTTTTCCTCAATAAAACACAATACAATTAATAATATGGCTATTATTATTAAATATATTTTTATTCTTGAAACTAAGCTTTCTATTTTAAATTTACTATTCGGCATATTACCTCTCATTTTCTTAACCTTATGGTTATTTTTCTTTTATCATACAGAATATATTTTACTCTATTTCAGCTCTTTTGTCAATTTCAAGCGTATTTGTAGCTATTCTTGCCTTCTGTTTATTACATAAGTACTTCCTTGTATTGTTTTAGATAAATGCTTTACTTGGGCGCCTACTTCGCCTATTTCCAATGTATTGTTGAATCTTCCAACATCTACCTCAACTGCTCCTATGGAAATTGATGTAATTGGAAATTCTTCTATTATTCCTTTTCTATTTGGTACCTCCAAATAGCCCTTTTCTATATCTTCTTTGTTAAAATATTTAGATACACCTTTGTCAAATTCAGCAACTATTCCTTGGCATATTTCCTCATAGTTTCTATCTTCTACGATTGCGATAAAATCATCCCCACCTATATGACCAACAAAATTATTATCTTCTTCATTTTTATGAACATTATTTACTATTGTTCTGGCTGTGAACTTAATCATTTCATCACCAGCGCTAAAACCGTAAACATCATTGTAAGCTTTAAAGTTGTCCAAATCTATGTATAGCATTACAAAGTATTCTTTTTTTGCTAATCTTTTTTTCATTTCTGCTTGTATCTGCACATTTCCTGGCAAACTTGTTAATGGACTTACCTTTCTATTAATATATAGTAATTCTATAATATTTACTATTGTATAATACATCATTTCTATATCTATTGGAGTTTTTATTACATATGAGGCTGTAGCTTTTAGTATTTCCCATTTGTGCTCTTTTTCTTGATTAGAAGAAATTACAATGATTGGTGTAATAGCATTATCGTCATTATCTCTTATTTTTCTACATAATTCTACTACATCTTCTTGAATTCCATCTTCATTTATTATAATAAGAGCAGGAATATCTTTTAATGCTGAATCTAAATCCAGCATATTTCCTCTCTTAAATTTAAACATTTTGTCACGTGCAAATCTTTTTTGAAGTTCACATTTCAGTTCTTTTTCGTCATCTATAATGTATATTTCCCTCATTTTTTCCTCCTACTTAGATTTATTTTTACTTTAGATTTTAAGTCCTTAATTTTTTCTTTAATCTCTTTTATATCTAATTTTTGATTTAAAAATTTATTAGCTGTATCCCATTGCATGGTTGGAAAGGCATTTTTTAGTCTTGTTAACTGCTTATATAATGCCATCTGTAATTTATTATATTTTAATTCTAATTCTGTTATTTTAACTTTACTTTGGGTTTCTTCTTTTACCTTTTCTATTATCTTATCGCCTAATGATTTCAATTCTTGCATTTTCTTAGATATTGAACTTACTTTTATACTGCTTACTATAAGGTCTACTATCATTATAATTCCAACAGTAATATCTATATAAAGCAGATTTCTAGTTTCTATACCTGCTGTTAATTTTTCTACCATCGGTTCAATTGCTAAAATAAATACAACTCCTAAAACTCCCCAAAATATAGAGTTTTTTAAGCACACTCTTCCTTGTATATTTATTCTTTGGTCTGAATAATCCCAATATTTTGTATGAAATATTTTTTCCATACACACTCCAACCACATATTCCCAAAATGTTAATACTACAAAGCTTATAACAAATAATAAAGTTATATCTGATTTAAAGTTCTTCAATAATAATTGCATAAATATGGCACCAAAACCGTATATTGGGCAATACGGTCCGGTCATAAATCCACTATTTATTAATTTCTTTTCACAAAAAGATCTATATACTGATTCCAACATCCACCCAGATATTGAATATATTATAAAGTAGAAAATATATTGTAATATTATTGTATCTATTGACATTGCCCTTCTTCCTTTAATATGTATATATTCCTTCAAATTCGCTAACTTGTTCACTTAAGTTATATGCATGTACTTTAATTGTTGTTTCTCCCTTTGGTACTTTTTGTCTATACTCAAAGTTTTTCATATTTAATGAAGTGTTTGGATCTGTTTTATACTCATCCTCATTTATATAAAATACTACCATTCTTAATCCTTCATTATCTGAAGCTCTTATTATTAGATAAGATTGATCTGTTGGGTCTGATACAACTTCTATTTTTGGTTTTGTTGCACCTTTTACTTGTTGCTCTTTTGTTGCAAAGTTTTGTGCTTTATCTACTGCTTCTATTTTTAAAGTAACTTGTGTTTCTAACACATTATCTATATATGCTTCTATTTTTGTTGGATTATCTTCTGAAGCCTCTACTTTCACTTCTTCATTATCACCATATTTATAAATAATGTAATCTAAAGCTGTATCATCCGTAACTGTTATCTTTATTCTTGGATCTTCATTTTGCACTGTAATTACTGGTTCTGTTGTATCTTTTTCTTCTTGAACATAATTTTTTACATATGTAGTAGTTCCATTATTAGAATCTATTACTGTCATGTTCAATTTGTTATTTCCAGGAATTATATTTATTGTTGTTTCTACTTGATTTTTATTTCTTCCTTGTACTACGGTTTCAGTAGAATCGTTCCAAGAATATTTTATAGTTTTTATTCCTATATCATTCTTTACTATTACTTTTACAGAATTTCCATTTCGCTCTGCAGAAACTACAGGAATACTTTTATTTTTATTTTCTTGAATATTTTGTACCATTCCAAAAGCACTGCTACCAGATAGTGCTAGTCCAAATACCATTATAATTATTGCAAAAAATCTTACTACTGCTGTAATATCTGATGAATTTGATATTTTTGATTTATTTCTTGCATTTTTATTTACTGCTTCAGTCATTAAAATCTGGTTCATAATTATTCTACCTTCCATTTTTAATTATGTTTAGATTATAACATACACAATTTTTAAAGTAAATAAAAGAAGTTGCTTTTTTAACAACTTCTTTTATTTTTTATAATACAAATTTCTTTATTAATGTAATTCCGCCAGCTAGTATTACTAGAACAACTGCTGTTATTCCAATATATCTTTGTGCTTCGCCTGTTTGTACAGATAAGATTACTGGTGCATCATCTATATCATCTTCTCCTGGTTTCTGGTTATCTGGAGTTGAATCTATATCTGGAGCTTCAAATTCGTTGTAATCTTTACTTATTTCTGCTACATTTACTTTCTTTCCTAAGTTGTCTCCACTATTTATCCATGTTAGCAATACTTCTACTTCTGTGCTTTCTCCTGGTTGTAATAGTATATCTTTTGCTGCATCTGTTGTAATTATGTTTTCTTCAATTTGTGTCCATTGTGGATTATCTTCTTGAACAAATTTTAGTCCTTCTGGTATATAATCTTTTATTTCTTTTACATATCCAGGTATTTGACCTTCGTTTGTTACTCTTATGCTATATCTGAATTTTACAGTTACTTTATTTATTTTGCTCTTCTTTAAATCTACTTTTACTAGTTCTTCTGGATCATCTTCTGCTTTATGTCCAGTTTCTGTTACTGTTTCTTGACCATTTTCATCTATTACTATTGCTTGTGTTACCCATTTTCTTAATGCTAAATCAAAATATTGTACTTTTATTTTTTCTATATCTTGATCATCTTCGCCTTCATTCCATTCATCTGGTATTGAATCTTTATCATTTATTTCGTTTCCATCTTCATCAGAATCGTCTGATATTTGAGCTTTATTAATTATTATTCTGTCCGATGTATTTGATTCAACAACTTTGAAAGCTACTTTTACATCTTTATGATCTGGCTCTGTCATAGTATTTGGATCAAATGCTTTTAGTAGATTTCCTTTTGATGTTTTTTCTTGTTCTTTTGATAAGTAATCTGTTGCAATGCTTACAGCTTTTGTTACATCTGTTGTTTCATTGCCTTCGCTGTCTAATAATATCCATCTATATTCTTTGTTTGTTTCATTATCTGGTAAGAATTCTAGTCCTTCTGGAATATCATCTTTTATTAGGCTTGCATATCCATTTACGTTTCCTTCATTATATACTCTAATTGTATATGTTACTATGCAGCCATTAGATACCATTACTGGTTCTTTTGTATGAGTATATGTGTACTTTCCGTTACTGTCTATGCTAAATACTGGATATCTATTCTTTATATCTGTATTATTTACTTTTGTAATGAATTTTCTTAATGCTAAGTCAAATTCTTTTATTATTACTTTTTCAAAATCATCATCATCTTCTTGTCCTGGTACATAATCTTTATTTATTTCATCGTCTTTGTAATCAGGTAAGTTTGATGGGATCTCTACGTTATTTTCTTCTGAGTCTCTATCCTTTACAGTGTTTCCGTTTTTATCTACGAAATCTGTAATATCTGCTATATTTGTTACCTTGCTTGGCATTGGGTTTGTTGCTACTACTTTGCACGCTATTTGAACATCTTTGTATTTTAATTCTTTGCCATCAAAAGCTTGTATTAAGTTATCTGTTCCATTGTCTTTTGATAAATATTTTGTTCTTACTATTTTTGAATTTTGAGCATCTACAGTCCATCCATATTTTTTATTTATTTCGTTATCTGGTAAGAATTCTAATTGTTCTGGTAAATGATCTGTTATTTCATTTGCATATCCATCAACTTCGCCTTCATTATATACACGAATTGTATATATAACTGTATCTCCAACACTTACTGCTACTGGTTCTTTTGAATGATTGTATGTAGCTGTTGTGCTTGTTCCTGCTGCTAATGCTGTTATATCTACTTTTGGAATTCTGCTTGTTATTGTTTTATCATTTACACCAGTAATAAATTTTCTTAATGCTAAGTCGAATTTCTTTAGAATTAATTTTTCGAAATCATCATCATCTTGTTGACCTGGTATATATTCTTCTCCTCTTGATATTTCTTGATCTCTATAATTTTCTAAATCCGTTCCTGTTGGTAGAGTTACATTGTTTTCTTGTGAATCTCTATCTGTTACAGTATTACCATCTCCATCTGTGAACTTAGTAATATCTGCTATGTTTGTTATTTTGTTTGCCATGTTTTCTGTAGCTACAACTCTGCATCTTATCTTTACATCTCTATAATCTAAATTTGTTCCATCAAAAGCAGCTAATTTATTTTCTCCTTTTGTTGTTTCATTATTTACTGATAAGAAGCTTGTTTTAATTGTTCTTAAATCTGTGCTACTTGATAATGCCCATCCATATTGTTGGTTTAGTTCATCATCTACTATAAATTCAAGTTGTTCTGGTAAGTGGTCTGTTATTTCTTCCACATATCCATCTATTTTTCCTTCATTATATACACGAATTGTATATGTTACTATACCACCAATCTCAACTCTTACTGGATCTTTTGTGTGATTGTATGTAGCTGTTGTACTTGTTCCTGCTGCTAATGCTGTTACATCCACTGTTGGAATTCTATTTGTTATTTCTACTCCATTAACAGCTGTAATAAATTTTCTTAATGCTAAGTCGAATGGTTGAGGAACAACTATTGTTGCAGAAACTGTTGGTGTTTCTTTTGCATCTTCAACTATTACTACTGGTTGCTCTGTTGTAGGTGCATTTTTTACTGACCAATAAGTTGCTGTTCTACGTGAATATGTGCTTACAATTGTCATTTCGATGCCAGCTATTTTTGAGCTTGTTGGCATCATTAAATAAAATTCTTGGCCTACTAATTCTTGTAATGTTTTATTTGTTGCTACTATTTTTCCAGAGCTATCTTTTACTCCTAATGTTGGTGTTATAGCTGTAGTAGTTCCATAGTTTTTATATGTTGCTGATATAGAATAATCTCTTTTTGTATTATTATCTACTATTTTATATGGACCTGCAACATAATTTTCTCCTTGTACTTGCATACTAGCATTAGACTTTTCTAAACTAATAGGATTTGTTGCTGTATTTGTTGCTACGTAATTAGCATCTGCATTTGTTATATAATAGTTATATAATGCTTTTGCTGCATTTTGTCTTGCAACACCTTCTGTATCCCCACTATTTTTATAATCTGTTGTATATAAATCTTCAAATGCTTTATAAGTACTATTATCATCATTTACTATTGAATTTATTTTTAATTCTATATCATCATAATGATATGTTCCATCTGGGTTTGTGAAATACCAGATTGCTAATTGTTGAATTACATCCATATCATCATCTGTTAGTAATTCATAAAATTCATTAGGTATTTTTGCTTTTAAAAATTCTTCTCTTGCTGTAGTATTATCTTCACCAATCTTTGTGTACATATTATCTATTACCCACATTAATTTATTGTAATTTTCTCCTGTTGGTAATGGATTGCTATATGGTTCTGTTATTGAACTTACATCTCTTAAATCAAATTTTTGGTTATATTCACGTATATCTACGCTAGAATTTTCTGAACCAAATCCTGCACCAGCTTTTATACAGTATATTAATTTATCTGTATTTGCTACAGTATCGCTTGTGCTATTATATTGTGCTATTTTCCACACTTTTTTGTCATTCTGTTTATAACCATATCCAGATTTTCTTAAAGATACTATACCTAAATAAATTGGACCTGCAGATTCTGCTTTTACTATGTTTAAAGTGCTAAATGCAGTAATCATTAAAGTTCCAATTAGGGTACTTAAAATTATTTTTTTCAATTTTCTCATAATTATTAACCTCTTTAATTTTCTTATATTTCGCCACAGTTTGATTATACTACATTTTATTGTTTTTTTCAATCTTTTTTGTTGATTTTTAAAGCCAATTAATATAAAATGTTTTATATTAATTATCGAAACAAAGGAGAATATTTTTAGCTTATGAAACAAAAAAATAAAGTAATAAAAATAGAAAATAAATCTAAACGTTTAAAGTTTTTTGCAATAGCATTCGTTTTTCTTATTATTCTGCTAATTATTAGGATTTTCTGGCTGCAATTTGTTCAAGGTAGCAGTTTAAAAGAAATGGCATATAAGCAAATTACTTCTAGCACGATAATTAGTCCCAAAAGAGGTACAATTTACGATTCTACTCAAAAAACTTTAGCAATAAGTGTTCCTGTAGATACAATCAGTGTAAATCCATCCTTAATTTCTGTTAAAGATAACACCGATGAAACCAATAAATTAAAAGAGAAAGTTGCAAGAGGTTTAGCTGAAACTTTAGATTTAGACTATGATGAAGTAATGGTAAAACTTACAAGTGTAAAATCTGTTGAAATAATTGCCAAAAAAGTTGAAACTGATAAAGTTGAAAAGCTAAAGCAATGGATGACTGATAATAAGTATAGTAAAGGAATAAATATAGATGAAGACACTAAAAGATATTATCCGTATGAAAATTTAGCATCTAATTTGCTTGGATTTTGTGGAAATGATAATAATGGTCTAGAAGGTATTGAATATTATTGGGATGATACATTAACAGGTACTCCTGGCAGAATAATTACATCTATAGATGCTAGCCAATCATCAATTCCAGACGATAATGAAAAATATGTTGCACCAGAAAATGGCAGCAATATTACCCTATCAATAGATGCAAACATACAAACTATTGTAGAGAAATATTTAAAACAAGCTGTAGATGAAAACAATTGTAAAAACGGTGGATGTATGATTTTAATGGATCCTAATACTAGTGATATATTAGCAATGGCTACATACCCTGATTACAATTTGAATACACCTTTTACTCCAAACGAAAAACTTTCTGCCACATGGGATTCTTTATCAAGTGAAGAGAAAACAAATAATTTATACGAAATGTACAGAAATAAAGTAGTAGCTTCTACATATGAACCAGGCTCTGTATTCAAGATTATTACTGCTTCTGCTGGTTTGGAAGAAGGCATTGTACAAACTGATACTCCTGGTGATTTTTATTGTAATGGTCATGAAAATGTTTATGGTGTAAGAATAGGTTGCGCTAAGCAAGCTGGCCATGGAAGCCAATCTTTAAGAAATGCTTTAGAGAATTCTTGTAACCCAGCTTTAATACAATTAGGCTCACGTATAGGTGCGACTACATTATACAAATATATTGGTGCATTTGGATTTTTCGACAAAACAGGTATTGCAACCTCTGGTGAATCTGCATGCATTTTCCATGAATTAAGCAATGTTGGTCCAGTAGAATTGGCTACAACTTGCTTTGGTCAAAGATTTGAGATAACACCTTTGCAGATGATTACTGCTGCTTGCGCTATAGCAAATGGTGGCACATTGCTTCAACCTAGAATAGTTACAAAAATCGAGAATGTAGATACAAAAGTAACTACTAATGTGGAAGTAAAAAAAGTACGTCAAGTAATTTCTTCTGAAACTGCCTCTAAAATACGCAACATGATGCAATCAGTTGTTACAGATGGTGGTGGTCAATCAGGTGCAGTTGCAGGATATTCAATCGCAGGAAAAACAGGAACTTCTGAGCCAAACTCAAACCATGAAGAAGATGGCTATACTGCTTCATTCTTAGCAATCGCTCCTGTAGAGAACGCTCAAGTAGTAGCTCTTTTAACATTATATGGACCTCAAGGAAGTAGCCATTATGGTGGAACTATTGCTGCTCCAGTAGTATCTCAAGTGTTAAGCGAAGTATTACCTTACTTAAATGTACCTTCAAACGATTCAGCTGCAACAAGATCTAATACTATTACAGTACCAGATTTAAAAGGTAAAACTATAAGTACAGCAAAACAAATATTATCAGACTTAGGTTTAAGCGGTTTAACAAGTGCTTCTGATGATGAAATAATTACATCTCAAACACCTAAAGCAGGAATATCACTTTCTGAAGGTGGAGTTGTAAGGCTATATACAGAAAACAATGGAACAAGCATTTCTACTACAGTACCGGATTTGAAAGGTAAATCTCTTTACGCTGCTAAAACAGCCTTAAAGAACAAGAATTTAAATATTCAAACATCTGGAAGTGGAATAGTTGTTAGCCAAGATATTTCTGCCGGAACCTCTGTTGAAGAAGGCACGGTTGTAAAGATAACTCTTCAAGAAGTAACTAGCGATTTACATTAAAAAATATACCAGTGGATTAATTTCCATTGGTATATTTTTCTTTTTCTAATGCTGGATATGTAAAACTAATTCCATTTTGTGATACTTTTCCATTTGGAAAGTGGTTTGTATCTATTACATTCGAGCCAACCAAAAAATATTTATATTTTATATTATTTGTTAAATACCCATTTACCAAAATTGGATCATCCCAAGTTGTATCTACTGCATACCATTTTCCATCTATTTGTACATAATTCCACTCATGGCTTTCTGTAGTTCCATTTGAATTTGTTGCTTCGCCCACCACTAAAATGCAAGGTATATTTAATGCATCCATTATGTATTTAAAGCTTTCTGCATAACCTTCGCAAACCGCAGACTTATTTACTAGCGCACCATATATATTATATGAATTATGCCCCGATATTTCTGTTCCATATTCTACATTATCTACGATGCAATCATGAACTTGAAGTATTTTATTATATGTATCTCCTGTTAATTGGGCTATTATTCCATTTCTTATATTATTTAGTTTTGTCGAAGCGTCTTTTACATCCTCTTCATTTTCAAATCCATCTTCTAAATAATTAGAATTTTCTTTTGCTCCCATTGTTATATAATATTTTGTGCTATTTCCTGAAGTTACTGTTTTTATATTTAATTCTACTTTTGAAATATCTATATAAAATAATTCTACCCTGTCCATTATTATTGCATCCCAGGCAGATTGAAAGCATTTATTTAATGCACTAAAATCATTTTCGTCTGATATTAAACTGCTCAAATCGCTGGGTAAATTTATAGTATATTTTCCAGTTTTAAGATTTTCAACATTTCTCTCTATTGAATCATATATTTTTTTAGAATTATTATCTAATTGATTGTAATAGTACTTAATCGATTTATTAGCTACTGTTACTTCATTAGAATTATTATCAGTTATACTTGGTGTTATTGCCTCAATATTGCTATTTTCTTCTACTTTTTCCACATTTTCTTTTGCTATATTAGTTGTTTCTGTATTTTCTCCAGCCGCTATAATTTCTGAAGTTCCATACATTTTCCAATACATATAACCTAAACCTGCAACCAACACAAAAATTAAAATTAGTATTATATTTATTAAAATATATGTACTTACCGCTTTTGCTTTTTCCTTCATACATTTTCTCCAATTAATATAGTTTTACAATTGCATGTAAAATTTTCTTATCTTTCGACTTTATTGATACTATATTTTCATTTTCCTCTTTTGTATATAAGCAAACTATTTCGTCTGCTAATTTTATTTGCTTCTTATACATCACTTCTATATTATTGCATTCGTCTGCCTTATACACATCTTCTGGCAATGCTTCATATGCAAAATCTAAATAATATAAATTGTGAACATGATTATTTATATCTATATCTCTTTTAATAACCTTGTATTCTATTTCTCTTTCATATTCTTTTGGTTCTACTAATTTATCTATGTTTTTGTTTTCAAATACATGTTTATCTTCTGGGTCGTAATCTTTTATTATATTGTCAGTTATTTTTTCTATTACGCCGGTATATAGGTTTATTAAAATCCACTTGCTACTTGCTATAATTAATAAATTACCTTTTTCATCACATATTTCGTAATCTCTATATGTTGATATTTTATTAATATTTTGTGCCCATGTTTTTATTGTAAGTTCTTCATTGTATGTGGGTCTTCTTATTATTTTTACTTTCCACGCTAAAAGAACCCAGCTTAATCCTGTTTTTTCTACTTGATTTATTCCTAGTCCAATTTTTTCAGATTGCCTACCACCAGCATTTTCTAATATCTTTAATACTGATTTATTAGTAATTTTATTAGACCTTCCAATATCACTAAGTTCCACTGTATATTTGTATTCATAAATTGCCATATAACCACTCTTTCATTTTTAAATCCATTGATATTTTTATTAGCTCATACTATATCATAAAATTGTGAATTTTTAAACGGATATTTTTAATCTTATATTTTTATATAACATTTTTCTTTTATAAATTCTTTTATCTTTTTTTCTTCCTTACCTTCATAATAAGAAATTAATAACTGTTTAAATTTTTCATTTTCTTCAACTGGAATAGAAATAATTCCTTTTCCTTTTGAAATTAAATAATGATTACTATATATTACTGCTGTTCTTTTATTTCCATCAATAAATATTTGTTTCTTCATTGTATATAATAAAAGTTCAATAGCTCTATCTACGTCATTTAAATCTTTATTAAATATTTCTTCTAGTTCTTCCTTAATTACACTTTCAATAGGTAAATCTGGTTTCCATGTTGTTCCACCTATCGTTACTGGTGTATTTCTTATTTTACCTGCTGTATAATAAAATCCCTCTTCTACAAATTTATTTATTTCACATAATAAAGCAAAATTTGTATTGCTTAAAATAACATTCTTGTTTAATATAAATTCCCAAGCATGTTTTAAATTTACTATTTTTAATATGTCCTCTGGGGTCATATTATTTACTTTTCCGCCTTCAATAATGCTTTCTGTATCTGCAAATGTAGTTGCAACACCTTCCAATATGGCTTGTTTATAAATTGTATCCACTAAATGCCTTTTAGCAAAGTCTATATTTTGTTCTACTTTTTCTGAAAGTTCTTCTTCCATATAATTAAACTGTTTTAATTTTTTTGTTATTTCCCTTATTTGTTTTTTCAATTGTTTTGCTTTAATACTATTATTTAATACTAGATTATATAATTCATCAGAGTATTCTCCCACATATTTTGTTAAAGCTACGCCATCTTCTCTATAATGTACATATATATACTTATTTGAATTATTTTCTCTTATTTCTACTGAACCATATGCTAACGATTCCAATTCATGTTCTAAAATTTGTTTATTTTGTAGAAGATTCATAATCTCAATTTTTTCTTCCATAATTTTCCTCCTTATAAATGTGAAACTTTTTTGTAAAATTTATTTAGTTTTGTTTCACATTTATATTATACACCAAAAATAAAAAATGTGAAACTTTTTTGAACGTTTTTTAAAATTTGTTTCACATTTTTTTAATTTTTAGTATTTCAAAATTAAATTTTTACACACTTAATTAATTGGTTCTTTGTCAAGTTAGTTGATTTATACTAATATTTTTAGAAGTAGTAAATCAAAACTACATCTACCATACATTATTCTTTTTATAACTTTTGTTTTATTATTAAAACCTTCAGTTAAACCATTACTATAATCATATTTTATAGCATTTTTTACAGCATCTATATCACTTTCAATTAATGTAACGAAGCTATTAAGCTCCTTTACATTAATTTTTTTTGCATCTTTAATCCACTTATTCAACCTTCTTGGCTTTTTAGAAAAAATTATTTCCTTAAATCTTCTTAACATATTTACAATAGTATTTAATTCATGATTTGTTTTCAAATATTCCTCTAAGCTCTTTTTTGTATTTTCATCTTTTATTTCTTCTATATTTCGAAATAGTAATTGTTTTATTTTACTCCTCTTTAAGTATTTTATGTTCATTCGCGCTTCTTGTATAACTTCCCATTTTCTTTCTGCTGACTCTCTTTTGTTCTTCTGCCTTCTATTTAAGATTATTTCTTCTTCAATCCCTGCTTTTCCTTTTTTATCTATCATTTGTGTTCTATCTGCTATATTTCTTTTTAAATAATCATTTAAATCATCTGTTAAATTTTTTAATATATGAAACCTATCTACTATCTGTATTGCTTGGGGCAATGCTTCATTTATTGCATTTTTATATGTCTGTGAAAAATCTCTTGTTATTGTTTTTACCTTAGTAAACAACTTTAATGTTTTTACTACATCATCTTTTTCTCTCGAGTGTATTACTTCAACTTTTTTCTTATTATCATTATCTACAAATATTGTATTAAAGACTTCTCGTTTTTTTGATGAGAAATCATCTATTCCTAAATTTTTCACCTCATAATCTATTTCGATTTTTGTTTTTTTTTATGATTCTTAATATAGTATTGTTTGAGATATTTACATGAGTATCTTTTACTTGTCTTTCTGCATCTTTTGAACTTGTTTTTGATCCTATTTTATTTATATAATTATCTAATCTTTTAGTTCTGATTGCATTGTCTTCTATGAATTCTAAAGGTTCTGCAAATGTTGTATGTTGACATTTTGAATTATTGCAAAAATATTTTTTTACATTTATTATTAACTTTACTTTATAATTTTGAATTGGTAAATCTGAAATTGTTCTCTTGTATGTACTATGCACGCTCTCACTTTCCTGACCGCAATATTTGCATTTTGTTTTTTGCTTTTGCTTATCACAATATATATACATTATTCCGTCTATAATTTCTTTTTTCATCACTATCAATTTTGGGTCTAATTCATTTATTAATTCATTTAATTCCAATATTTTATCCTCCGTATTTCATACGAAGGATATTTTATCAGATATTATTTTGCATGTCAACTAACTTGACAAAGA
>ERZ780141.31-NODE-31-length-97768-cov-11.898847_pt1 | contig 97768 bp, 77 predicted proteins | sample MGYA00433080_ERZ780141 | MGnify/ENA primary metagenome ERZ780141 (study PRJEB29588, sample SAMEA2154047) | human gut metagenome | biome: human gut; feature: human-associated habitat; material: faeces | place: Denmark | collected 2008/2010 ... | reverse complement strand
GACGATCTTCGTTTCCATCAACTCCTTCTATTCTGCGAGTTTTATCAGAAACACCAATGGCAAGCACACCACCATCAGCATTAGCCATAGCCACAATGGGTATCGCTAACGCTTTCGGGGCTATTTGTATGCTCTTGCAGTCGAACGTCTGACATTCTTTGCGAACCAGTATTTCTTCTATTGCCATATTCTGTTAATTTTTCTTCTTACTGAATGTTCTTCTGTTTTCTCCCGAAATGGCATATCAGGCAGGGCTTCAAAGCGAACGAGGTCGTTATATCTACATTGAGCAGTTTGGCTATCTGCATTATGGTCTCAAGTGAAGGCTGTGCCGAGTTGGCACACCACTTGCTGACTGTTGCAGGATCTTTACCTAATTGCATGGCTAATCAGCGGTTGGTCTTTCCCTTGTCAACCAACATGACCTATATTCTATTTATCCTGCCGTCCATATTGACACATTATTAATATAGATAAACGCAAAATTAATATAATATCTTGTGAAACGTGCAATAATATCTAAAAAGTAGCATACATGATTCTTTTTTATTGTGTATTATGCATTATTTAGCCTAAATAAAGGAGTTTCTATAGTAAGTAATAGCTAAAAAGAAACCGTATGGCAACAAACTACAAAATCAACGCTTAGTGGGTCCAATGATATTGGCCTTCAAGAAACTTTGTTATAAAATATGGTCAAAAAATTGTGTCGGGTTTTTGCATGAACCAGAGAGCGGGAACGCCGTTTTTGCAAGATAGGCGTAGCGAAAATGAGCTCGGCGGTTGGCGTTTGGCATGTATCGAGTTGCGAAAGATGGCTAACCGTGCCTCGATTGGGAAGGGTTCGCTGTGCGGTTAGGCATGTTTTGAGGGACGAAACATGCCTAACGGCAAGGCAAAATGTTGAATGAGGACTGCCGAATACAAAGGCACCACTGCAACGCATTGATTGTTAGGTAATTACAAAATTGCGCTAAGAATAGTGTAATTGCCGCGAATGTTTGCGTCGTGGAAAAGAAACGTGTAGATTTGGCTATAGATTGTTTACTCATTTCACAACACATCGCTACCCGCCTTTCGCACCTTTCATGCAGGGGTTAGCGAGCGGTGAAAGAAGCGTGTCGTGACTTATTGGGGGCGTTTTCCTATCGCATATCTGCCTCTACGAAGGAGAGTGGCAGCAGGTCGCGCACGCTTTTCAGCCTATATACCCCATCGGTTCCGCAGAGCAGTATTTCGATGGGTTGCTGGTATCGGTCCTCTATCTCGAGAATTACTTGCCTGCAGGCTCCGCAGGGCGACACGGGTTTGGCTCTCAGCCCATTGTTGTCGGCTGCCGCAATGGCCAAGCACTTGATGGGCTGCTCGGGGTAGGTGGCTTGTGCTCCGAAGATGGCGGTTCGCTCGGCGCAGAGCCCGGAGGGATAGGCTGCGTTCTCCTGGTTGGCCCCTATCACGATGCGTCCGTCGTTGAGCCTCAGGGCTGCTCCCACCCTGAACCCACTATATTTGGCGTAGGCGTTGCTGGTGGCCTTGGCTGCCGCTTGCACCAGTTGTGCCTCCTCGGCAGATAGTTCGTCTTGTTGGCAATAATCCATGTGGATTTCGATGGTCAGTTTTTCCATGTCTTAGGTTTTTTGCTCGTTGTTGGTGTTACTCTGTTTTCGGCTCTATCCACTCGAAGGCTCCCACGTCGGGCTTGTCGTCGCGCTTTCTCCCCTTTCTGTCGGTGGGCAGCGCCGTTTGGGGGTTGGCCTTTCCGATGGCGGAGGAGAGCGAGGAGAGCTCGAAGTTGTAGATGAGGTTGTCGGTGTCGATATTGGCGAAATGCTTGTCTCCGCAATGGGTGGTGTCGGCCACGTCCTCAAACACCACCTGCGTGAAGCGCACGCTATCGGCCGTGGTGACCTTGGGTGTGCGTAGGATGCAATGGTCGAAGAGGTACTGGAAGGCCACGGCCGTATCGCCCGCCTCGCCCATCAGCACGTCGTCGGCATAGCCTGTTACGAGCGTGTTGCTCACCGAGAGGTTGACGAGCGGCGCCTGCGTGGATGTGAACTGCAGGGCCGCTCCTCGCCTTGCGTCGAAGGGGTAGAACTGTGCGAGGGTGCACTGGTTGAGGGTGGCGTTGCCGCCATCGATGCGCAGGCAGCTCTCGAGCGTGTTGGTTATCTGGCTGTTGAGAAGCGTGAGCTTGGCGTGGATGGCGTGGAGGCCATAGCCTTGGCAGTTGTGGATGGTGGAATGGTCGAGGGTGAGCTTCTGGAGCTCCACATCCGACGAGTCGGCCACGACGCCATGGTAGGCGCTATGGATATCGGTGAACGCCAGGTGGTTGTTGTAGCTCGACGCATAGAACCTGACGCCCTGCCATTGCCCCGGCACGCGGTCGTAGGGAAGGTAATCGAACATGCGGTCGATGCGGTCGCCGCGCAGCACCACCTCGCGCCCCTCCTCGCCGAGGGTCTTGAGGGTGCCGCGGATGCTCATGCCCGCGTCGTTGTGGAAATAGAGGGTGGTGCCCGGCGCTATGGTGAGCGTGGCTCCGCTGTCGACCTCCACGCCTCCGTAGATGATGAAGGGTTTCTGCTGGGCGCTGATGAGCGAGTCGCGGGTGATGTGTACGTTCGTTAATTTCAGCGCGTCCCAGGTGTAGGCCCTGAGGTTCACCTTCTGCTCCACCCCACTCTCCAACGTGAAGATGAGGTCGTCTTGGCATAGCTGCGGGTCGGGCTTCCCATTCTCGGGCGAGGTGAGCTCCACAAACACGCGTATGCTATCCTTGTTGCGCACCTCGATGCCAGAGGCGGCATAGCCAGACGATGGTGCGAGGTATTGGCCGTCGACGTTTACCCGGAAGCCTGTTGCCGCCCCGTTGGCGAGGCGCACGCTTTGGCAGCGCAGCCCGTCGCCTGAATGGTTGTAGACCCAGAAGGACCGGGTTGCCGTGGGCACGTTGGAGAAAACGGTGTCGATGTTGACGGTGTCGACCGAGAGGGTCAGCACATGAGAGGGTGCGGTGGTGAAGCTGTCGTCGTCGGTGCACGACGAGAGGACGCCCAGCAACATCATGACACACATATATATTGTTTGTTTCTTCATGCTTATATAACGCTCGAACGGTCATAATATTGTATGGCACAACGGGCGCACCGCATGTTTTTGGGTTGCGTGGCCCACATGGCGCACGCATCATGGCGCACGCATCATGGCAAAAAGTTTGGGTAAGCGAACAAATATGGCTAATTTTGCAGAACAATAGCAAAACGGAAAATGGAACTCACCTATCTATATCATAGCGGCTTTGTGGTGGAAACCGATCGCTGCGTGTTGGTCTTCGACTACTGGATGGACCCCGCCAACGTCATGGAACGCCTCGTGGGCTCCTGCGGCGACAAGCACGTGTATGTGTTTGCAAGTCATTTTCACAGGGACCATTTCAACAAGCACATCTTCGGGTGGCGGGAGGCGAACCCTCGCGCAGCCTTTACCTACCTGCTATCGCGCGACATCCTCGACCACCATTGTGCCGCCAAGGAGGCTGCCGACGCTTGGATGGAGAAGGGCGACCAATGGCACGACCACAACATTAGCGTGACGGCCACAGGAAGCAACGACAGCGGGGTGAGCTGGGTGGTGGAGGTGGAGGGGAAACGCCTTTTCCACGCTGGCGACCTCTGCAACTGGTATGCCCGTTTCGTTTCCGACAACACGCCCGGAGCCATCTACAGCCACGAGTTTGGCATGTGGGTGAACCCTGCCGAAGAGGAGCGGAGGTTCTTGCAAGAGCTCAACGACATAGGCGAGGTGTGCCCAACGGTCGACATCGCCATGTTTCCCGTGGATGGCCGCATAGGCAACGGCTACACGCTGGGCGCAAGGCAGTTGATAAGCCGCCTTCGCGTGAAGTTGCTGGTGCCGATGCACTTTGTGATGAGTGGCTTTGAGAGCGCGTGGCGCATGGAGCCCTACTGCGCAGAGCGGGGCGTTACGTTCTGGAAGGTCAGGAGGGCGGGCGACCGCCTGGCAGTCATCGACGATTGGGCGATACGGCAAGCCACCCTGGCCGACCTACCCCACCTGCTCGGCATCTTCGCCATGGCGCGCAAATACATGGCGGAGCATGGCAACCCCACGCAATGGACCGATGGCTACCCGAGCGAGCCACTGGTAAGCGACGACATAGCGAGCGGCGACTGCTATGTGTGTGTGCGGGCAAACAAGATTGTGGCTACGTTTGTGCTTCGCGAAGGCGTGGATTCCACCTACGAGGTGATAGAAGAGGGGGCGTGGCCCAACGACGACCCATACGCCACCATTCATCGCATAGCCTCGAACGGCGAGGTGAAAGGCGTGGTGAGCCTGGCCATAAAATTCGCCCTACAACACCACGACACGCTACGCCTCGACACGCATCGCGACAACATCGTGATGCAACGAGCGATAGAAAAAGAGGGGTTCGAATATTGTGGGGTGATCCATTGTGCGGGGCATAAGCGGCAAGCGGCGGGCGGCTCCGGCGACGCGACCCAACAACACGACCCAACAACGGAGCGCCTGGCATATCTACTCAGCAAGAAAGCACCCTCCCCAATCGGCCGTTAGACCGATTGGGGGTTAAATGCATAGATGAGATATGGAATGGCCACCCCGCCAACCAATAGGCAGCCGCTACTTCTTACGCTCGCGCTCATTGATAAAGCCATGATGGTAAGCGTAGAGCAGCTCCTCGAGGTCGGAGATCTGCCCACGCAGCTCCACACCCTTGTCGGTATCGTTGACCAGCATGCGGCGGGCCGACATCTCCACGATCTGGATGGTCGACTTAATGTCGGTGCCTCGCAAAATGGCATCCTCGGTGCTTGTGAAAGGCTCGTGCTGAACCAGTTGGAAGCCACGGCTGTGGTACACCAGCGTGTAGCCGGCAATGCCCGTCTCCTTGTGGTAGGCCTGCGAGAAGCCACCATCGATCACCATGAGCTTGCCATTGGCCTTGATGGGGGTCTCGCCCTTGCCCACCTTCACCGGCACATGGCCATTGATGATGTGGCGGTTGTTGCCTGTAACGCCAAAGGTGTCCATGATGCGGTCGCAAACCTCCTCGTTGTCGCGCAAGCGGAAGTAGTTGCCCTTCTTCTCCTCGTAGGTCTCCTTCGCCTCGATGAAATAGCGTTCAAAGGTGGTCATCTTCGCCTTGTCGAACAACGGGCTGTTGGGACCCAACCACAGATACATGAAATAGTCGATGGCATACTTCTTCATCTCGGGAGCCGCGTCGGTCTGGAACGCCAAGCGGATGATGTGGCCCACATCGAGCATCAGTTGCATGCCCGAGCTCTTGTGCCCAGGATAAATCTCCACCTCCTTCAAGGTGCCGTCGGCGTTGAGGGGAACAGAGGCGTGATAGAGCAGGTTGTTGTTGCAAATGCCATACATGCAGCCATGCGAAAGCAACATGCGGATATGCTTGTGGAGCTTCTCGCTCACCGAGAAACTATGATGGAGCTTATCCACCAGTTCGGCCTCCTCTGCCGAGAGCTTGTTGGGGTGCTTCGGGTCGATGGTGGGGAAATGGCAGCTCGTCATGGGATATTTCTTACCATCCAGGCAAATGGTTTGCTTCTCGAAATCGACGAAATTGAACATCTCGCGGTCTTGCATCTTCCAATCGGGATGGCGCTCGTAGAGCTGCGCCTCCAACTTAAACTGGATGACGCTGATGGCCTTGTGCATGAGAGCCGTGAGGCGCTTGGTCTTGTCGTCGAGACGCTCCGAACCGGCCGTGATCTTCGGTTGGAACTCCTTGCAGGGGTCGTCGCCATAGACGTCCATGGCGAAGGTGGCAAGCGGCAAGAGGTTGATGCCATAGCCCTCCTCAAGCGTGGCGAGGTTGGCGTAACGCAGCGAGAGGCGGACGACGCTGCTGATACAGGCGTCGTTGCCCGCGGCGGCTCCCATCCACAGGATGTCGTGGTTGCCCCACGTGATGTCCCAATGGTGGTAACCATCAAGCATATCGAGAATTTTATGGGCACCCGGGCCCCGGTCGTAGATGTCGCCGAGGATATGGAGCTGGTCGATGGCCAAGCGCTGGATGACGTGGGAGATGGCTATGATGAAATCGTCGGCGCGACCCGTGGAGATGATGGTGTCGACAATGACATTGACGTAGGCGGCCTTGTCGTTGTCGTCGGTACGCTCATGAAGGAGCTCCTGGATGATGTAGGAGAAATCGGCGGGCAGCGACTTGCGCACCTTCGAGCGGGTGTATTTGCTCGACACGTCGCGGCACACGGCCACCAGGTGGTGGAGCGTAATGTGGTACCAATCATCGATGTCGGGCTCCGAATCCTTCACCAACTCAAGCTTCTGCTCAGGATAATAGATGAGCGTGCACAACTCGCGCTTCTCGCTGTCGCGAAGGGTGGTGCCGAAGAGCTCGTTCACCTTACGCTTGATGTTGCCCGAGGCGTTCTTCAACACGTGCTGAAAAGCCTCATACTCTCCGTGTAAATCGGCAAGGAAATGCTCCGTCCCCTTGGGGAGGTTCAATATGGCTTGCAGATTGATGATCTCCGTACTGGCGTCGGCCACGGTTGGGAAAGATTGGGAAAGCAACTGCAAATAATGCTTGTCGCTCTCCATGTCATACTGTTTGCTCATATTAGTAAGTATTAAATTTGGTGATGTGGTTAACCATAGCTAAGGAAGCCTTGTCGGCGCGCTCCCTGAAGGGCATAAACCCTTCGGTAAGACCAAAGGTGTGGTGCAACACGGCCATGAGACGCTCAGCAAACTCGAGAACGCCCATGGCGCGCGCCACCTCGTTGAGACGATCCTCGTCGGCGTCGACAAAGCGCACCGATTGGTACAGATCGGCCAAATGGGACAAGGGGGCTTCGTTGCGCTCCATCTCGTATTTCAAATTAAGCAACCTGACGATGATCCGCCTCTCTTTCTTCTCGTCGGTATCGATGATATCGCTGAGCTTGCTCTTCGTCAAGGGGTTGCGCGACAAGAGTTTGTCGCCCTCCAAGGAGTCGGTGGTGTAATGGAGGTGGCGTGGGTAGCGATCGATGGTGTCGACGGGCAGGTCGGGCGCGTCCATCTGCAGGCGCGCCAATCCCTGCCTAAGGGTCTCGAGAACACACTCGTCGGAGGCGTAGAGGTATATCTTACGCCACTCGGCCTCGTCCAACTGCGACAAGCCTGAGCGGATCACCCCCACCCGCTTGTGGTCGCGCAAGAGGGTGTCGTCGATCCCTGCCACCAGCAGCTCGCCAATGAGCTGGCACGAATTGTGGCTAAGCAACAATCGGGCAAACGTGTCGATAACCTTTTGGTAGAGGGCGTCCATCTGAGAGGCCATCTCGGAGAACGACACCTTGCTGGTAAGAACGGGATTCTTAATGAGCGCCACCCTATTGTTCCATTTCAAGGAGAGAAACGTGTCGTGTTCCAACTTGCCACACACATGAACGGCCAAGGCCCTGCTTGTCATCTCGCGTTGCGAAGAAAGGGCCAACGACGACTTGCGCTGCTTCATGACCCACGGCTGCAAGCCGCCCAAGGGGGAGAACACGGTGGGCACATGCTCGCGATAAGCACGGGCAATGAGGTTGGCAGCTACCTTGTTCCAACATCCGAACACATGAACCAGGTCGTAATCGGCCAACGACAGGCGAGGGTGATCGTCTAACGCAGCCGACAGGTCGACATCGGCCTGCGCTTGCATGCCGAGGGCCAACTGCGACACCATCTCGTGATAGATCGGAGAGGCGTCGGTGTCGGGGGTCACATGGTATAGGATTTTTCTGCGTTTCATAGGTTGATGCTTTTATCCCATCATTGCTTATGGGTGGTGAAATCGCGCCGGTCGGCAAACTTGTGGCGCATCATGAAATAGAGGTCCGACCACATGATCACACGGTCGTAGACAAACGCACAGGGGAACGATTCGCCAAAACGATGGATAGCGCGCTTGTCGACCCAATAGCGCAAGAGAAGTTCTAACACGACGCTCAACAAGGTCACACCCAGCAACAGCCAGTTGAGGGTGAGCACCGAGTAGGCCAATGCGGCAAGCGACACGCAGGTGAACAAGCGCATCGCCACTTGGTCGGCGCCAAACACCAAACGGTGGAGAAAGCCACGTTGGAGCAACTTGCGCGTCTCCATATAATAGACATGCGCATTAAGCCACGACTTGCGGGTGGGCGAATCCTGGATGACCCATGCGGTGGGACTCACAGAGATGGCCGTGGCATCGGGCTCAGCATACTTGTTGACCAAGAAATCGTATTCGCCACGAACCAACTCCAAATTGCCAAGGTAGCCATTTTGCGACATAAACTGAGATTTGCGGAACATGACAATGGGGCAATTGGTGCGGTAGGCCTGCGTGCCACATTCGCGCAACAGATAACAGAAATGGTAGAAGCGCTCGTAACGCTTAAACGACGAGGTGTCGGCGTCGTAACTGCTATAGCCCACGACCAACGACTTGTCGTCAGCGCAAGGGCGGGCCATGGCGGCAAGCCATTGGGGCGAAGAGGGAGCGCAATCGGAATCGAGCAACAACAACCACTCGTTCTTGGCGGCCTTCACACCCAACGTTATGGCCAGCTTGCGCCGGCTCATATAACGCGAGGTCTGAGGAATGTAGGTAACGTAGAAATGTGCGTCGCCACCCTGCTGCTCGTAGGTGTACTTAATGCGTTTGAGCGCGTCTTCAACATCGTGGTCGCCCTTTTGGATAACCACAATGACCTCATACCCAACAGGATAATCCTGCTGAAGGATGGACGGAAGGTGCTTCTCCAACTGCTGGGCATCGTCGTGCGAAGCGATGATGATGGACACAGGCTGCAAATCGACATCGTGCGCCTCCTCCTCTTTTCGTTTCCATCTGAAAAGAGGACTGAAAAAGGGTGTGGTCAAAGCCAACAAGAGAGCGGCGATGCCCAAGATAATCGCAACGTTGTCGGATAACATTTCTACCATGTTCTTTAATCCTATGTTATAATATCAATATCAAAAGTCCTCGGTGATATATCCCTGAGGAAGGGGGCGGCAATTGTATTGGCAAGCCATGATCTCACCATAGGCTCCCGCAGAGCGAATGGCAAAAATGTCTCCTCGATGCACCTCATTGAGATCGACCGACTTGCCAAAGACATCGCTCGACTCGCAAATGGGACCCACAACATCGTAGGGGCAAAGAGGACCGTCGCCGGTGAGGTTCTCAATCTTATGATAGGCCTGATAGAGCGCGGGGCGAATGAGGTCGCTCATGCCGGCGTCGACAATCGCAAACTGCTTGGTGGCTCCTTGTTTCACATAAAGTACCTTGGTGATGAGCGATCCCATCTGGGCAACCACCGAACGCCCCAACTCGAAATGCAACGACTGGCCGGGACGGAGCGTGAGATGGCGCGCAAAGGTGGAGAAGTACGATTGGAAGTCGGGCACCGGAATGTGGTTGGGATGATCGTAGCTCACGCCAAGACCACCACCCACATTGATGTTGTCCACCCGAACATGGCGACGCTCCAACTCGGCCTGCAGCTCGTTGATGCGATTGCAGAGTGCCTTGAAGTCGCCCATGTCAAGTATCTGACTACCAATGTGAAAATGCAAACCCTTAAAGCGGATGTTCTTCATGGACAAGGCCTCATCGATGGCGTCGAACATATCGTTCATGGCTATGCCAAACTTGTTCTCGGCAAGGCCCGTGGTGATGTTGGCATGCGTGTGGGCACCTACGTTGGGATTGATGCGAAGGCACACATTGGCCACCACGCCCTTCTTAGAAGCCAGCTCGTTGATCACCTCCAGCTCGGCTATGCTCTCCACGTTGAAGCAGAAGATGTCGTTGTCGAGCCCAAGGTTAATCTCCCAATCGCTCTTACCCACACCCGCATAGACTATTTTGCTGGCCGGGAAACCGGCACGTAAAGCTGCCTCAATCTCGCCACCACTAACGCAATCGGCACCCAATCCTGCCTCGCGAATAATCTTCAGGATCTTCGGGTTGGCGTTGGCCTTGACCGCATAGTGGACAACAAAATTCTCACGGCGCTCCACTTCCTTGCGGATCTCGTGGAGCGTGGCTCGTAATAGGGCAGTATCATAATAGTAGAACGGAGTTCTTACTTTCTGAAACTTTTCAATGGGAAAAATACCTTTCATGTGTAGTGCTTGTATGATTGTGTTGTGTTGTTGGGGCCGTTTACTTGAACAGGGTGTCGGACAAACTCTGCAAAGCACGCTTCTTGTCAGACTCCTTAATCAAGAAGGAGATGTTGTAGTTGCTTCCGCCGTAACTGATCATGCGAACGGGAATGTCGCGCATGGCATCGGTGGCAATGGTCTCAAAGCCGAGGTTGCTCCAATCGAGGTCGCCCACAACGCAGACAATGCACATGTTGGTGTCGACGGTAACGGTTCCATACTTCTTCAGTTCGTCGACAATCTCGTTAAGATGCGAATGGTTGTCGATGCTCATGGAAACGCCCACCTCCGACGTGGCCAGCATGTCAATGGGGGTTTGGTAGCTCTCGAAGATCTCAAAAATCTTACGAAGGAAGCCGGTGGCCAGAAGCATGCGCGACGACTTGATCTTGATGGCCGTAATGTTGTCTTTGGCTGCCACGGCCTTGATCTTGCCTCGAATCAGCACATTGTCGATGATGGTGCCATCTGCCTTGGGGTCCAGCGTGTTCTTCAAACGAACGGGGATTCCTGCAAACTTGGCTGGTTGCACACACGTAGGGTGAAGGATCTTGGCTCCGAAATAAGCCAACTCGGCAGCCTCCTCGAAGTTGAGCTGATGGATGGCGTCGGTGTGCTCCACCACGCGAGGGTCGTTATTGTGCATGCCGTCGATGTCGGTCCAAATCTGAATCTCGTCGGCAGGAAGGGCGGCGCCAATCAAAGAGGCGGTGTAATCGGAACCACCACGTTGCAAGTTGTCGACCTCACCGTATGCGTTTCTGCAAATAAATCCCTGGGTAATGTAAATCTGGTAGCCCTCGTTCTTCTCCATAATGGCACGGAGCTTCTCCTTGATGTATTGAGGATCGGGATCGGCGTTTTTGTCGGTACGCATGAAATCGAGAGCGTTGAGAAGCACGGCCTTGACGCCCTGCTCGTTCAGGTAGTTGACCACCATGTTGGTAGACATCACCTCGCCTTGGGCAACAATGGTCTTCTCCTCAAAGCTTGTGAAAAGATCCTTGGTGAACGAACGGAGATAGTCGAACTCCTCAGCCAAGAACTCACGGGTCTTCTGCTTATATTCGTCGGTGCTATAAAGTTCTTCCACGTGCTGCTGGTATTTCTTCTCCAGCGCATTGATCACTTCATTGGCACCCTCAGGATTCTTCTTGTAAAGATAATCGCTAATTTCAACCAATGAGTTGGTTGTACCGCTCATGGCTGAAAGTACCACGAAATTAGGCTCACCAGATTCCGTGATCAGGGAAGCAACGTTTTTCATTCTCTCGGCACTACCAACCGATGTGCCACCAAACTTCATTACCTTCATGATTGTATGCTTTATGTGTTGTTTTTTATTCTATAAAATGATGCGGACCCAAGGATCAGTCTTGCTCCTCGGAAAGATTCAATTTGTTGTAAGAGGACGTTACATCGCGCATGGCCCCATCCGCACATTGGTATACCACACCAGGGTAACGGTCGAGCATGGGGATGTTGTGGGTCGACATGACCACGGCTGTTCCGTTCGTGGTAATGTCCTTGAGAAGTTTCACGATGTTGTTGGCCGTCTCCGGGTCGAGATTGCCCGTGGGCTCATCGGCGATGATCACCTTAGGATGGTTCAACAACGCACGGGCAATGGCTATGCGCTGCTGCTCTCCACCCGACAACTCGTGGGGAAGATTATCTTTCTTATCCAGCAAACCTACATCGGTGAGGACCTCCTCAATGCGCTGGTTGATTTCGTCCTTCTTCTTCCAACCTGTGGCCTTCAACACAAACTGAAGGTTCTTGTAGATGGTTCGGTCGGTCAACAACTTGAAATCTTGGAAGATGATGCCCATCTCCTTGCGCAACGCAGGAATGTCCTTTCGACGAATAGACGTAAGGCTTCGGCCCAACACCTCTGCCTTCTCGGCCTCATCCTGGTAGATGTCGAGCTCGCAGTAAAGGGTCTTCAACAAAGAGCTCTTGCCCGAGCCCACCTTACCAATGATATATACAAATTCGCCTTCCTCAACATGAAAATCAACCTGGTCGAGGATAAGCTTCTCCTGTTGGTATATTTTTACTTGCTTGTAATCAATAAGCATGCCCATGATTCTTAGTTTAGTTATTACGCTTGGTTACTCTTTTTCATTCTCCTGGCCTTGTCCCAATTGGGATCGTGGCGCTTAATCAGTTCGCTTGCCACATCCTCGATACTCAAGCCCTTGGCGGTCAGCATCACTATGAGATGATACAACAAGTCAGACGACTCATACACCAATTGGTCGTTGGTTCCATTGGTAGCCTCGATGATGGTCTCTGTGGCCTCTTCGCCCACCTTCTGGGCCATCTTGTTGATGCCCTTCTTGAAAAGACTGGTGGTGTAGCTATTTTCAGGCATTTCCTGATGGCGCTTGTCGATAAAGTTTTGCAACTCTGACAAGAACAGAATGGGGTTCAGCGAGTTGTCCTCGCCCCAACAAGTGTCGGTGCCCAAGTGACAGGTGGGGCCTTGTGGATGCACCTTGACAAGGAGCGTGTCGTTGTCGCAATCCAACCTGATGTCAACCAGGTTCAAGTAGTTGCCCGACGTTTCGCCCTTGGTCCACAAGCAGTTGCGCGTGCGGCTCCAAAAAGTAACCTTCTTTGTATCTATTGTCTTCTGATAAGCCTCTTCGTTCATGAACCCAAGCATCAGCACGTTTTTCGTTACGGCGTCTTGGATGATGGCCGGCACGAGGCCTCCCATTTTATCGAAATCTATCTTTATCATGGCTTGTTAAATATCAAAGTCTAACATTAACTCCTTCGTTTCTCAAGTATTTCTTCAACTCACGGATGTTTATCTCTCCAAAGTGGAAAACGCTGGCAGCGAGCGCTGCATCGGCATGTCCTAAGGTAAAGACATCACGGAAATGCTCTTTCTTTCCGGCACCACCACTGGCTATGATTGGGACCGGAACGTCCTCGGCCAAACGGGCTAACGCCTCGAGGGCAAAGCCTTGCTTCACACCATCATGGTTCATGCTCGTAAACAAGATTTCTCCTGCTCCACGATCAGCCACCTCATGCGCCCATTCGAAGAGAGGCAATTCGGTTGGAGTGTGCCCACCATTCATATAGCAATACCATCCCCGATTGTCCAATCGGGCGTCGATGGCGCAAACACAGACCTGAGAGCCATACTTCGCAGCGATCTCATCAATCAACGATGGGGTCTTGATGGCTGCACTATTAAGGCTGATCTTGTCAGCACCAGCATAGAGCAACCTATCCACATCGCTCAACTCGTGAATGCCGCCACCCACAGTGAATGGAATGTTAATCTCTGACGCTACCTTGGTCACCATATCGGTGAAGGTACGACGACCTTCCAAAGAAGCGGTTATGTCGAGAAACACCAACTCATCAGCTCCGGCATCACTATAGGCCTTACCCAACTCTACCGGATCGCCCGCTTGGCGAAGGTTGACGAAATTGGTTCCCTTAACAGTTTGCCCGTCCTTGACATCCAAACAAGGAACGATGCGCTTTGCAAGACCTCTATTTGCCATACCCTAAACGATTTACGTCGAGACGCCCCTCATACCATGCCTTGCCAAAGACAACGGCAGGGACACCCGCCTCGTCCAACTTTACAATATCATCGGTCGAGCCCACGCCTCCGCTGGCAATGAGGTTCATGTGAGGAAAATGCTTCAAGATATCTACATATAAGTCGATTGCAGGACCACTCAAGGTGCCATCTCGAGAGATTTCCGTGCACAACACATTGGTAACTCCTTCGTTGACGTAACGTCCCAAGAAGGGAATCAGTTCTTCCTCGGAATTCTCCAACCATCCATTAACGGAGATTTTGCCATGACTTGTGTCGGCGCCCAATATCAAATGGTCGGAACCATACTTCTCCAACCAAGAGACGAACAGGTCGGGGTTGCTTACCGCCACGCTACCTACTGTCACCATGGAAGCTCCAGCCTCGAAAGCTTTTTGGATATCGGCATCCGACTTAATGCCTCCTCCGAAATCAACCTCTAAATGGGTGTGGGAGGTAATGTCGCAAAGCACTTGCTCGTTGACAATATGCTTCGACTTGGCGCCATCAAGGTCAACGACATGCAAACGAGTAAACCCCATGTCCTCAAAACGACGGGCTTGGTCGACAGGGTTATCATCGTAGACTTTCTTTTGGTCATAGTCGCCTTTGGTCAAACGAACACATTTTCCGTCAAGAATGTCGATTGCTGGTATCAGTTGTATTTTCATCTTGCCAAAGTAAGAAAATTGCTAATAATCTGTTCTCCCACTTTCCCGCTCTTCTCAGGATGAAACTGGGTAGCCCAAAAGTTGTCTTTATGCAAAGATGCCGAATAAGGTTGAATATAATCGGCCTTAGCGATGGTGAAGGGACAAACAGGAGCATAATAACTATGTACGAAATAAACATAATCGTCAGCCGAGAGACCATGCATCAAAGGAGAGGACAGGTCGTACAAGGCGTTCCAACCCATAGCCGGAATCTTCTGTTCGAGGCTATCAGGACGGAATCGTTTCACATCAACTGGGAACACCCCAATGCAATCCGTATCGCCTTCCTCAGAATGCCGACACAACAATTGTTGGCCTACGCAAATGCCCAAAACGGGTTGTGTGAGGGAACGAATCACTTCATCCAAACGACTTCTCCTGAGATTATCCATCGTAGTTCGAGCATTTCCCTGCCCAGGGAAGATAACACAGTCAGCCTTAGCCAACCGCTCAGCGTCGTCAGTCAACTCGGGTTCAACACCTTGTCTTTTCAAAGCGCTTATCACCGAGAATATATTTCCCGCATTATATTTAACGATGGCAACTTCCATTTCCCTTTCAAATTTAGAGGTATCATAGCTCCTATAACATTGCAAATTTACATAAATTCTATCAAATAGAAAAATGAATTGTAGAAAAGCAAGGGATTTTTTATAGAAATGTATAACTATTCGCTGTTTTACCACAATTACCTAAGTCCACGGGACAACGCATTATGTCGCAAACCAAGTCTGTTACCCGAGTGCTTCCCATCAGTCGGCAGCCTACGATTGTTACGCAACTTATCACAGAAAGGGGTTTTATGCAGCGTATAACCAACAATACAAATGCCAATCAATCTTGCTTCTTAAACGCAAACCGAACTTAGGAATACAACTCGGGGTGGCTTTTGTTTCAGGCCGTTTGCAACAAAAAAGATTGCATAACGAATCATAGTAAAACAAAAAAAATCAAGCAGATGCAGAGTATAAGCAAACAAAGAGTTCATGCAAAATATCGAGCCCAAGCATAATGTCGGGTTCAAGCATAATGTCGGGTTCAAGCATAATGTCGGGTTCGCAAATAACCCCAGAGATGCTCACACCCAAAACTCATCCTAAGAGTTAAAAATGACAAAGCCAACTACTAAGTGACAATATGTCAACAACAAGTGTTGCCACACAAAACGTTTATGAAAGTTTGAGCATAACCGACGTAAGACCAATGGTAAAGACCGATCCGTCTTCAATAACCCTCCTCTCCTTCGGAGCCAAGCGCAGACCCTCAACAAACGTGCCTTTGTTGCTGGGCATATCGCGCAATACAAACTGAAGTTTTCCGCTCTTCTTTCGGCTTACGCTAATCACGCAATGTCTATAATCTATGTTCAGGTCACCACTCTCAATAGGGCAATCCACTACATAGTTCTTCTTCTCTCTTCCGATGATATTATCACCCATATACAAGGGGAACTCCTGCTGATAACAGTAGTTGTTCTCAATAACGACAATTCGTCCACAACTCTCTCTCTGCGGCTCCTGAAGCGCATCTTCATCCACGTTAGCAGATTCGTTAACAGGCTCTTTCACCTCACGCTTAACACGCACACCAAATTTCTTATCGCAAGATGGACATCTCACAACAAGAACTTGACCATTTTCGTATTTCGTTTCGTCAAAAGAAATGACGTGTTGGCATTGAGGGCAACGAACGTTTTTCATGAATGATTATTGATGATGTTTCATAACCCACGCCTCATTAAACTCTCCGACCTTCCTTAAGTCGTTAAGCGAGTCGTAGGCTTCTGCCTTAGAATTATAGAATCCGTAGACTACCTTTGTGTTGCGAGGGTCACTTACCACTCTCGCATCCTGGTAACCACGCTTATGCAAACTTTCCACATAAGTTTGAGCATTGGTCTTGGTTACGCGGCTTGCCAAAACAATGACAAAACCTTCATGCGATTCTTGCGGAGAATTATTCTGTGCGTCAGACACAGGCTCAGCATCTTTGGCATCCTTACTAATGCCATTGGCCTCTATATCAATTCCAGATACTTCTGTCTTGGGAAGAACCTTCTGAAGAAGGTCGACATTGATAGTACCCGCAGTCAACAATTTCTGATTATTGTCCAAGGGTGAAGGAAACAACAAGAATATCAACGCAGCAACACATGCGGCAGCTACCGTACGCCAAAGCATTACCATACGCTGGCCAGGAACTGTTTCGTCTTCCTCCTCTTCCACCTTATCGGCCAATGTAACAACCACACCGCCACCGGTAGTAGCCCCCGCACCGTCAACCATCATAAGACCTTCTGTCTTACGCCCAACTTCAATCTCACGCAATGAGAGAATCTCAAAACCCGACAAGCCATAGAGAGAGGGTGTCAATATACCGGCCTCACAAGGCTCAAACACATAGCGGCCCTCACTGTTAAGCGAGATCACGCCAATGCCGTGCAACTCATAATAGCCATCATTCTCAATATGCTGACGCAACTCTCTGACCTCGTCGACAATACGTCGCAAGGCCTCGGGATAGCTAATGTCGTAGCATTCCACATACGACTGAGCTAACAAAGAATCGTTAATCGTGAGCTTGGGATTGAATCCAATTGTCCGAGCAGGGGGCAAAAACATGCCATCCGCACCATCCCTCCGAGCGTCAACATGATGTGCCATGAAGCCTCCGAAGTCTGGCACGATCACACAATCGTTGCTCAGAAGCAATATCTCAAGATGTCTGTCTAATTCAATCACAACTGCAAAAGTACTAAAAATATGGCGACGGAGCAAGATATTGTGGTAAAAAAAGCAAAAATTGATAATATTGTTTTAGAAACGATTTCAATTCAAACGAAATGATTATCTTTGTGGCATAATACGTATTTTCTAAGGAAATGGAATACAAAGAAACAGAAATTAAAGGAGTTTGGATTATCGAACCTAACGTGTTCGATGATAGCCGCGGCTACTTCTTTGAGGCTTGGAAAGCAGGCGAATTCGAAGAGCACGTTGGCCCTATCCACTTCATTCAAGACAACGAATCGAAATCCAGTTATGGCGTCCTTAGAGGCCTTCATTACCAAAAAGGAGAATTCTCACAAGCCAAGTTGGTGCGTGTCATTAAAGGGCGCGTCCTTGATGTTGCCGTAGACATTCGCAAATCATCGCCCACATTCCGAAAGCATGTGATGGTGGAGCTCTCAGAAGACAACAAACGTCAACTCTTTATACCACGAGGGTTTGCCCATGGTTTCCTTGTATTAAGCGACGAGGCCATCTTCACATATAAAGTGGACAATGTTTACGCCCCTCAACACGAGGCTGGCATATGCTGGAACGATCCAGACATCGACATCCATTGGCCTATCGATTCAAAGAATGTCGTTACAAGTGAGAAAGATTTGAAAGCACCGCAACTTTGCGATGCTGATGTATTCGAATAATTAAAATCTAACCTTAACATTACATTATGAATATAGCCATTGTTGGAACAGGTTACGTAGGTTTGGTAAGTGGCGCATGCTTTGCCGACACAGGAGCCAATGTTACTTGTGTAGATGTGGACATCAATAAAATTGAACGTCTCAAAAAGGGCGAGATCCCCATCTACGAGCCAGGTCTCGATGAACTCGTGCTGAAGAACGTGAAAGCCGGAAGGCTGAAATTTACATCATCGTTACCCGAGGTACTAAATGAACAAGAGATTGTGTTCTCTGCTGTTGGAACACCGCCCGACGAGGACGGATCAGCCGACTTGAAATATGTGCTTCAAGTGGCAAAAACTATAGGCCAGAACTTAAACAAATACCTTGTTGTAGTAACTAAGAGCACGGTACCCGTAGGCACGGCACGCAAGGTTAGAGCCACCATTCAGGAAGAGCTCGACAAACGCGGCGTTGACGTTGCATTCGACGTTGCCAGCAACCCAGAGTTCTTAAAGGAGGGCAACGCCATCAAAGACTTCATGAGTCCCGACCGCGTTGTAGTAGGCATAGAGAGCGAACGCGCAAAGACCATTCTCACAAGACTTTACAAGCCTTTCCTTATCAACAACTTTAGGGTCATCTTTATGGATATTCCCAGCGCCGAGATGACCAAGTACGCCTCCAACTCCATGTTGGCCACCCGCATCTCGTTTATGAACGACATCGCTAATCTCTGCGAATGTGTAGGCGCTGATGTAAACATGGTTCGCCAAGGCATAGGCAGCGACACACGTATCGGCCGCAAATTTCTCTATGCAGGATGTGGCTATGGTGGTTCATGCTTCCCCAAGGATGTGAAAGCGCTTATCAAGACCGCGGACGACTGTGGATATTCAATGGAGGTGCTAAAAGCCGTTGAACATGTTAACGAAAAGCAGAAATCGATACTCTTCCACAAGTTGCAAGCTGCATACAATGGAGAGTCGCTCAAGGGCAAGACCATTGCTCTTTGGGGATTGTCATTCAAGCCTGAGACCGACGACATGCGAGAGTCGACCGCTTTGGTAATCATCAAGTTGCTGAAGGAAGCCGGTTGCACTATACGCGCTTTTGACCCTGTAGCCATGGACGAGTGCCGTCGTCGTGTTGGAGATGACGTTATCTACTGCCGCGACAAATACGAAGCCGTATTCCATGCCGACGCGTTACTACTACTCACAGAATGGAAAGAATTTCGCTTGCCAAGTTGGGATGTGGTAGGAAGCGCCATGAACAAGAAATTGATCATTGACGGACGTAACATCTTCGACCCAGAGGAGTTGGCCGAGGCTGGCTTCGAGTATCATTGCATAGGCCGCTAACTACGGCTTGCTCACATAAAGAATTGGTAATGAAAAGACTGACTATATTGGTTGTTGCCTTGTTGGCCCTTCTGACTGCTTGCGAGAACAAAGCTAGCAGTCCTAATACGCCCCAAGAGGACACCACCGCAAAAAAAATGCTTCAGGGCATCTGGGTTGATGAGGATGCACAAACTGTGGCTTTCAAAGCAAAGGGCGACACCATCTTCTATCCTGACACAACAAGTTTACCCGTCTACTTCCAAATCATCGACGACACGTTGGTGCTTCATGGGGTAAACGAGGTAAAATACCCAGTAGTCAAACAGACACGGCACCTGTTTGTTTTCAAAAACCAAAACGGTGACGAGGTTAGGCTTACTTTGAGCGACGACCCAGACGACGCCAATGCATTCCTCCACGAGAAACCACAGGCCATCAATCAAAACCAATTGATTCGTCGCGACACGATTGTCAGCTATGAGGGCAAGCGTTATCACTGTTATGTGCAAGTAAACCCCACAAGCTACAAAGTGGTAAAGTCATCGTACAATGACGAAGGTGTTGAGGTTGGGAACGTCTATTACGATAACATCGTAAATCTGAATGTGTACCAAGGTGCCAAGAAACTATTCTCACGCGACTTCCACAAACAACAATTTGCCAGTTTCATACCTAAGGATGTCATCCAACAAATCATCTTAAATGATGTGCTGTTCAAGAAGGTTGACCAGGAAGGCATCCATTACACGGCATCCTTGGGAATGCCCGACAACATTAGTAGTTTCCAAATAGAGTTAATCGTTAGCTACGAGGGTAAATTAAGAATGAAGGTGTAATAGCTTACAGCTTACAAAGTTACAAGAAGAACAAAGAAACGCACCATACAAATAGAATCCGCAATCATTCTTTTGGCGTTATTAGCCAAGAAAATGATTGCGGACTTTTCTTTTTATATTATAGCATCAATGAAAATGCTGACAAGCGTGGGACCATCTTCCCTACCCTTGTCAGCATTTCCTTTAGCTGAAAGATGCTAAAGGCGTTAGGCTCCGCAGAAGAATAGCACCACTATCTGTGCCGCAAATATCCTTAAGAACATACTCAATGGGTAAACAGTAGAATAGCCCACAGCAGGAGCCTCCTTTGAGCAAATGGAATTAGCATACGCCAATGCAGGCGGGTCTGTATAAGTTCCGGCAAGCATACCCATAATCGTAAAGTAATTGAACTTAAACTTCAGACGGGCAATCGTTCCAATAATAAGAATAGGAATGATGGTTATCAGGAAACCGGTATATACATATTTCAATCCATCGCCTTGCACTACCGTCTCCCAGAAACCAGCACCTGCCTTAATTCCGACACTGGCCAAGAATAGGGCCAACCCCATCTCACGCAACATCATATTGGCAGACGTTGTGGTATAGGTAACCAGTTTGAAGCGATAGCCAAAACGACCAATGAGGATGGCAATAATCAGCGGACCACCAGCAATACCCAACTTCAATGGCACAGGCATTCCTGGAATGGAGAATGGTATACTACCAAACAAGATACCCACAAAAATACCAATGAAAATGGTTGCAATGTTGGGCGCGTCGAGGCGCTTCACCGAGTTACCCATAAGCTCAGCCACACGGTTCACGTTATCCTCACGGCCTACAACCATGATGCGGTCGCCCACATGGAAGTGGTGGTTACGGCTGGCAAACAGGTCCATTCCCTGGCGTGTGATACGCGTAATGTTCACACCATAAACACTAGAGAAATGCATCTTGCCAAGGGTCTTACCGTTCATCTTAGGATTGGTAATAACCACACGCTTTGAGATCATGGGGGTCTTATCGTCCTCAACCTCCCAGTCCGTCTCTATCTCAGGACCAATGAATGCCTTGATGGCCTCTGCGTCAGCCTCTGCACAAACCAAAAGCACCTGGTCGCCTACAGAGAACACGGTATCTCGACGAGGGGTAACAACCTCGTCTCCATGATGCAGTCGTGTGCAAACAATGTCACGATTGAGGAACTCCGTAATTTGCTGCAAGCTGCGTCCTGCCAAATAAGCATTGCTCACGAGCAACGTCATGCTTTTAGGTTTGACTTGAGTGTTGTCGGCCTCAGCCTCGTTCAACTTGTTCTCTTCTTCCTCAAGCTTGGTACGTGTGATATAGCGAATGGCAATCGTAGCACCAATGATTCCCACCACGCCCAACGGATAAGCACATGCATATCCATTGGCAATCTGAGGTACCGGAAGATTTCCGAACACAGTAGTCATAGCCTCATTTGCGGCACCAAGTCCTGGCGTATTGGTAACAGCTCCATAGAGCGTACCCACCATCATGGGCAGGTTATTGATGTCTGACGTGTCGAAGAAAATGTAATAACACGCAAACATAACCAGCACGTTCAGAAAGATCGTAACGGTGGAAAGCACATTAAGAGTGACACCTCCTCGCTTGAAACTCTCGAAGAAACCTGGTCCCACCTGCAAACCAATGCAGAAGACGAAGAGAATCAAGCCAAAGTCTTGCACAAACGTAAGAATAGGCTTAGGGGCCGTAAAGCCAACATGGCCGGCCACAATGCCTGCGAACAACACAAAGGTGACACCTAGGGAGATTCCCCCAACCTTCACCTTGCCCAAAAGTATGCCAACAGAAATGACGATAGCGTAAAGCAAAGCAATATGGGCTACACTGTCGGTCGTAGTAAAGAGATTGATAATCCAGTCCATTTTGTAGATTTTTTAAACTTCTACAAAAGTACAACATTTCCCCCAATAAAACAAGTAATTATTCAAGGTAAAAGCAACTATCGCCTATGTAAATGTGATAAAAACAGAAATATAATGGACTAAATACTCTTTGCCAAACGAAAAAAAACACCGCAAACAGCTTGACAACCCCTAAAGTAAACACAAAAAAGTCTTACGAAACATTATAAACTTACCTAAAATCCTATACTACAACATATTGCATAATGAACTAAGTTTGATCCTGTTCATGAAACGAATAACAACAGGTTCGTCATAAAAAACGCTCTGGCTTTCGCTTAATAATCACCACGCACTTTTTTAGAGTAAGGTTTTCACACCATTGTAGAAAATCGCAAACAGGAACAACCATCAAAACAAAAATGAGGCCACGACTCACGTCGCGACCTCACAACAACACAAACACAAAAATGCGGGGGGGCAAAGCCCCGCCTTTATTTCGTAAATATAAGAGAGGGATTACATGATCCCGTTCTCGCGCAACTTCTGCTGCCATTTCCAAGCAGAAGCGAGCACTTGATCAAGAGGTGTGTCGGCCGACCAGCCAAGCACCTTATTGGCCTTACTGCAATCGCCCCAAATCTTCTCGATATCACCCTCGCGGCGAGGACCATACTTCCAATTGAGCTTAACACCCGTAGCCTTCTCAAAGGTCTCCACAATCTCCAGCGTGGTGTTGCCGTGACCTGTACCAATGTTGAAGTAGTCGATAGCGGGAGAATCCTCATCGTCAAGCACGCGACGCATAGCGGCAACGTGAGCCTTAGCCAAATCGACAACATAGATATAGTCACGGATGCAAGTGCCATCAGGCGTATCATAGTCCTTACCGAAGATGGTCAACTCCTTGCGAATGCCCATGGCAGTCTGTGTGACGAAAGGAATCAGGTTGGCCGGAACACCATTAGGCAACTCACCGATTAAAGCTGTGGGATGTGCGCCAATTGGGTTGAAATATCTCAAAACGATGCTCTTGATGGGAGCACCACTGTGGATATAGTCGTAGATAATTTGCTCATTGACCTCCTTGGTGTTACCATAAGGTGATGTAGCCTTTTGGTGAGGGGCAGCCTCAGTGACAGGCAAGTTCTCAGGCTTTGGCTGGCCATAAACTGTGCAACTTGAAGAGAAGATGATACCCTTTACATTGTACTTAGGCATCAACTCGAGCAGGTTGACCAAGGAAACGATGTTGTTACGATAGTAGAGCAAAGGCTTCTGCACGCTCTCGCCCACAGCTTTGCTGGCAGCAAAGTGAATGATGCCTTCAATATCAGGGTACTTTTGGAACACAGCTTCCGTAGCGTCCTTGTCGCGGAGATCCACCTTCTCAAAAGCAGGACGGATGCCCGTTATCTTCTCAATGCCATCAAGCACTTGAATGTTAGAGTTAGACAAATTATCGACAATAACGACCTTGTAGCCGGCCTGCTGCAATTCCACTGTTGTGTGAGAGCCAATAAAACCGGTTCCACCTGTAACAAGAATAGTCTGTTTCATGACTGGTATAGTATTAAAATATTTGGTCTTTAATTCGTGACAAAGTTACAAAATCTTTTTATTATAGTATCCAAAATCTTGTTTTTTTTTGCAATAATCCTCATTTTTATTGCAGTCCCATCATTTGGCGCAGCCCAAGGTCCACTCCAGAGAAGCCCATGAAGGCTAAGGAAAGCAATCCTGCTGTTACCAACACAATAGCCATTCCCTGCATGCCTTTGGGTACTTGAACCAACGACAACTGTTCGCGAATGCCAGCGAAAACCGTAAGGGCAAGGGCAAATCCCAATGCTGTGGAGAAGGCATAGACGATACTCGACAACAAGTTGAAATCCTTCTGAATGACAAGAATAGCAACTCCCAGAACGGCACAGTTGGTGGTTATCAATGGCAGAAAAATACCTAAAGCCTGATAAAGCGGTGGGCTTACTTTCTTCAGAATGATCTCTACCATCTGCACCAACGTGGCTATGACCAAGATAAAAGCCAAAGTTTGCAGATACTGAAGTCCTAATGGGTTGAGTACATAGGTCTGGACCAGCCACGTAACGATGGTCGAAAGCGTGAGCACAAAGGCCACGGCGGCACCCATTCCAAGGGCCGTGTCAATCTTCCTGGACACACCCAAGAAAGGACAGATGCCAAGAAATTGGCTCAATATGATATTATTGACAAATATCGCACTGATAAATATAAGTAGGTATTCCATACTATTCACTTTAATAATTTACTTTTGCATGCGCACACACTGGTGGCGCTGTCATTACTTCGCCTTAAAACGATTGAAGATGGCTATCAGATAGCCCAATGTGATGAAGGCTCCCGGAGGAAGGATAAACAAGAGCATATTGGTAGTCTCAGGCAGAAGCACAACTCCAAATACAGAACCCGCCCCCAACAATTCGCGCACCACACCCAACAGGGTCAAGCCAAAGGTAAATCCTAAGCCAATGCCCACTCCGTCACAAAGGCTTTCGAGTGGTGTATGCTTACATGCAAAGCTCTCAGCACGTCCTAAAATGATGCAGTTAACCACAATCAGCGGAATAAAAATGCCAAGTGCCTTATTGATGCCATCAGGCGCATAAGCCGACATGAACATTTGCAGCAAGGTGACAAAAGCGGCTATCACAATGATAAAAACAGGAATGTGCACTTGGTCAGGCGTGATGCGCTTTATGCAAGAGATAACCGTATTTGTACACAAGAGCACCAACATGGTGGCCAATCCCATCGACAAGCCATTCAGAGCACTGGTCGTGGTGGCCAAGGTGGGACACATACCCAACAACAACACGAACGTTGGATTTTCCTTAATCAGCCCATTCAGTATAATCTTATATTTGCTCATTTCTTCCTACACATTATTATATTTGCTTACTTGCCCCACTATCGCCATCAACACCCTTATGGGCATAAGCAGCGTATGCCTGATTGATAGCCTTCAGGAATGCACGGCTCGTAATGGTTGAAGCCGTGATTGCGTCTACATCGCCTCCGTCTTTACTTACCGCCAGATCGCCAGTAGCAGGGGATTTACCAATAACATTTCCCTTGCCGTCCTTCTGAAACCACTTGTCGGCCTTCATTCCCAAGCCAGGTGTCTCAGACGTTTGCAAGATGGTATACCCCAATATTTTACCCAAATCGTCAAAGCCTACCAGCACCTTCAGATCGCCCCCGAAGCCCATCACAGTGCTTTCCACAGCAGCGCCAATGCCTTTTCCGGCCTGATTGGCAACCTCATGCACAACAAAGACGGTCTCTTTGCCATCGGCCATTTGTCTAACGGTATCGTTCTTTGTCACCTTCATGTCCTGCGTTTGCATTACCTCTTGTATGCCATCCTGCAGGGTTTTCTCTGCCTTTGCCTTGATCGGGGCCTCCGTGATATGGTTGACCCACGCCAAGAGAACGGCAATAACTATGGCAAAGCCAACAAGAACCATTACCATATTAAATAAGGATGATTTCATCTTTTCCATCATGCACCTCCTATCTATTAGCGGCTGGCTTCTCGCCAAACCGTTTTGGTTTTACATAAAAGTTGATCAATGGGGTGAATGCGTTCATGATGAGAATGGCAAACGACATTCCCTCTGGGTAACTTCCCCAGTTACGAATGGCAACCGTCAAGAATCCTATGGCAACTCCGTATATGATTTGTCCACGATGCGTCATGGGCGACGTAACATAATCGGTAGCCATGAAGATGGCGCCTAACAACAGACCGCCACTGAGAATTACCTGAAGCGGATTGGCATAAATAGGATTGGCGAGATGCAACAGTCCACTAAACACAAGTACTGTAGCGATAATGCTTACAGGAATGTGCCACGTGATGATACGTCTACAAAGCATATAGACAAGTCCCAGCAACAAGGCCAAGGCACAAACCTCACCCATCGTGCCGGCTCCCATACCATTGGACATATTGCCCAATAACATATCGATCGAGCTCGGCAAATTCTCCAACAAATGGGAGTCGCCTGTTTTAATGGCCGTTTTCATAAGGCTCAGAGGCGTGGCACCTGTAACGGCGTCAGTGTAGGCGTCCATCTGTCCCGAGACAGGCCACGAAGTCATGGCGGCGGGGAAACTGACGAGCAAGAAGCAACGACCCACAAGTGCAGGGTTGAATATATTGCAGCCCAAACCTCCAAACGTCATCTTACCAACACCTATAGACACTAACGAGCCAATGAGTATCATCCAAATGGGGAAATTGCTTGGTAAGTTCATGCCCAAGAGCAAACCTGTCAGCATGGCTGAGCTATCCGAAAGCGTGGTCGGACGACGAAGCAAATATTTGGTGATGGCCCATTCAAAGAACATGCACGAGGCAATACTGGTTAGGCAGACCACCACAGAACCCAGGCCAAAGTAATAGAACGACACCAAAAGAGCAGGCAACAAGGCGATAATCACACCACGCATGTTGCGCTCCACACTGTCAAGGCCGTGGGCGTGAGGGGATAGTGAAACAATTAACTTTCCCATGATATGTGTTTTCTGAATTTACTACTCTTTATTATTTTGTTTGTTTTGCGGCGTTACGTGCCTTGATGATTCCCATCACAGCACCCTTTCCCTGCAAAATGTTGTCGAGAATCGGACGATGAGAAGGGCACGTAAACTGGCACGATCCACAAGATATGCAACTGGTCACTTCTTCCTTTTCAAGCCTATCATAATCCTTCAGGCTCGACAACGTTGCCAACAAATAGGGTTCCAAGCCCATGGGGCACGCCTCCACACACTTTCCACAACGTATGCAGGGCTGGGCCGATTGCCGATGAGCGTCTGCTCCCGACAAAACGGTTACTGAATTGGTTCCCTTGCATACAGGTACATCCAGGTTCAAGACCGCTTTTCCCATCATGGGACCACCGGCCAGCACCTTATTGTCACAGTCGGGAAGGCCACCACAAGCCTCTATCAATTGACCAAAGGGCGTCCCCATACGCACGATGAAGTTAGCAGGATGATCCAAACGCTTACCTGTCACCGTGGTGTATCGCTCAAAAAGAGGCTTACGCTTCATCACGGCTTGATAAACGGCGTAGGCTGTTCCCACGTTCTGCACCACAGCACCTACGCTCACCGGAATGGCTGGAGGTGCCGGAACCTGTCGGTTCATAACGGCGTCCACAAGTTGCTTTTCTCCTCCTTGAGGGTATTTCTGCTTCAGGGGAACCACTTCCACTCGCGGATCATGAGCCGTTTTCTCCGTCAACAACCTAATGGCCTCAGGCTTATTCTCCTCAATGCCTATGAACCCCTTCTCCACGCGCACAGCCTTCATGAGCAGGTCGAGACCCACCAATATTTCATCCGGATGTTCCATCATAAGGCGATAATCTGCGGTAATATAGGGCTCACACTCCACGCCATTTATAATAACACACTCCGCCTTGGCCGTCGGCGGTGGCGTCAACTTGATAAAGGTGGGGAATCCTGCGCCACCCATGCCTGTCACTCCAGCATCCTTGACCCGAGCAACTATTTCCTCTGGGGTAAGTTCGGGATGGTTGGCCAATGTTTCCAACGTTTCCGACCGATCTATACGGTCTTCCCACTCATCGCCCTCCACATTGATAAAGATGGCAGGCTTTTGGTAACCCGTAGCGTCAATGACGGTATCGATCTTAGCCACAGTGCCCGAGACAGAAGAGAAAATGGGAGCCGACACAAAACCGCTGGCTTCAGCAATCATCGTTCCAACCTTCACCTTGTCACCTTTGCCAACCACAGGTTTTGCCGGCGCGCCAATATGCTGCGACAATGGGAACACCGCCACCTTGGGCAAAGCGGCCTCCACTGCCACCACGTCGGAAGAGAGCTTGTTCTCTTCTGGATGAACGCCACCTATTTTAAATGTATGCAACTTCATGCTTGTTCCTCCTTCTCTTCTTCGAGTTTCACAACGTTTCTTTTGATGGGGAAATGAACCTTCACGATGGCATGTGTAGGACAAGCGTCAACACATTGAGTACAGAGTCGGCATTTCGAGTCGTCGATATACGAAATGTTATTAACGACCGTAATGGCATCGAACTTACATACTTTCTGGCACTTGCCACATCCTATGCAGGCTGCCTGACATGCCTTGCGGGCCACGGCTCCTTTGTCTTTGTTGACACACGACACAAACACCCTGCGATTCTTGGGGCCTTTCTTCCTAAGTTCTATAATATGTCGGGGGCAGACTTTCACACAAGCACCACACGCCGTACACACGTCTTCGTCCACCTCTGGGAGTCCTGTTTCCTCATTCATGCGAAGACCTCCAAACTGACACGCAGCAGCACAATCGCCACAGCCAAGACAGCCATAGCCACATGCCGTCTCACCTGCTCCCGTAGCATTCATAGCCGCACATGTGTGCAAACCATCATATTCTGCTACGCGTGGACGACTCTCGCAACCACCATTGCAACGCACAACGGCAACCTTGGGATCACTCGCCTCAATGGCCATGCCTAACAAATCGGCCACTTGTCCCATAACAGTAGGACCTCCAACCGGACAACTCAGCCCTTCAATGCTACCCTTGTCGGCACCTGCCACCAAAGCGGTGGCCAATCCTGAGCATCCAGCGAAGCCGCATCCACCACAGTTAGCGCCAGGCAACACTTCTTGCACCCGGCCTATTCGGGGATCTTCTTCCACTGCAAACTTCTTTGAAACGACAAAGAGCACCACCGCGGCTATCAATGCAATGACAGCCAAGACGATAACTGCAGTCAACATAAAAATCATCATTATTTTTTGTATTTGTATTCGTATAAGAATCGTTCGTATCAAAAGCTCGCCTTCTCCACCAAGAACGAAACGGACCGCTGTATCTTTTTTCTCATAAGAAACAACATATAATAATAAGGTATTAGCGATGCTAATCCGCTCAACGCCGCCATTCCTTCGGTTCCGCCCAACATGAGCACCAACACCATTACACTTATAAGCAACACCAAGGGAAATGCCATTCCTAAAGCTAAGGCGCGGTACCCAACCTTTGCATCAATTATAACACGAACTGGGTCACCCACATGAAAAGTGTTTGTGTCATCCATGTAAACTTCTATAAGCTTATCACGCAACTCAGACGAACGGCAATGGCCTGCTATCTGGCACGACGCGCAGGCTGACATTTGGGTGACTCGCACCACAACATGCTTACTGTCCACTAAATCGATGATACCGCTGTGCTGAATTTTCTTGTTCATCAATAACGCATAACTTGCGCTCAAAATTACCAATATTATTCGGATTATTCAAAAGAATCACTATTTTTTTCAACTCTTGTTCAAATTAAGGCTATATTTCTTTGAACTTAATCAATAATATGGTATATTTGCAATAAATCTAATAAACACTACATTATGGAAGCTACCGAGCTGACAACTCTCCAAACAGAGCGATTTTTAAGAAAGATTGTTGAGAAATTCCCCACTTGTGATGACACGTCCATCATGACAGACGTTCACGTGCGCATCTCGCAAGACAGTGGTGAGCTGGTTGCCTTTGACGACGACGACAAAGAAATCACTCGATGTGTGGTGGAGCAGTGGATTGGCAACCAAGACGAAAACTTTTACGAAAAAGCAACGGCAACACTTCGTAAGGTTTGGAGGAACAATCACGAGGCTATCGACGCGATGGGCATCCTGAAACCCTTCAGTTTTGTATTGGAAGACGAGGAAAAGAATTTCATCGCCGAATTGTATGTAGCCGATGACGACACCGTCATCTTAGGCGGTGACCTTATGGAAGGATTGGACCAAGACCTCGACAATTTCCTGACCGACCTGCTTGAGGACTAATTGTCTCCAACCATTCACAACGGCAAGCCTACAGGTTCATACATGTTATCACACGAATGTATATCGTCACCTATGCAACACGTTTGGTGAACCCAAATACACAAGCGGGAATCCTCCATAGTTAGAGAGGCTTCCCGCTTGTACAATTATATGAGTGTGAAATCAAAACTATTTCGATTCCAAATTATTGTTTACTTGTTTTCCATGTTGGGCAAGTGGAACTCGTAGTTCTTGTCGAAATAATCTTTCACCTTGTTCACTTCGAGGAATGTGGTGCCACCACCCTCGCCAAACGAACCTGACAGATATGCGATCTTGTCCTCCAAACGAATGTACCCCTTCTGCCTGAGCATACGAAGCGCAGCCGTGAACATGTAGTCGGGGCTCACGTGTTCCTTTTGGTAGATAGGAATGACGCCATACGAAAGATTGAGCCACCGCTGCGTCTTTTCCTTATAACAGATGGCCAGCACAGGCTTAGGACCACGGAAGGCAGCCAGGTTGCGTGCCGTTTCACCCGTCTCCGAGTCGGTGATGATGCCCGAAACGCCTAACAGGCGAGTGGAGTCGATAGCCGCGTGAGCAAGAAACTCACGCTGCGTGCAACGCTCATTGAGAGGCACCTCGTCCTGATAACCCAAGTTGAAGCGGTCTTGCTCGGCCTGCTCCGCAACAGCAGCCATGGTCTGCACGGCCTCCAACGGATACTTTCCGCTTGCCGTCTCGCCACTCAACATCAACGCATCGGTGTTCGAATAGATGGCGTTGGCAATATCGGTCACCTCAGCACGAGTGGGTCTTGGATTCTCAATCATGGTGTGAAGCATTTGCGTAGCCACAATAACCGGCTTCTTCTTCTGCACACACTTATTGATAATCATGCGCTGAATACCGGGTATCTTCTCAATAGGAACCTCTATACCCAAGTCGCCACGAGCCACCATTATACCGTAACAGGCATCTATAATCTCGTCGATATTGTCAACGCCCTCCTGATTCTCAATCTTTGCGATAATCTTAATGTCTGAGTGATGCTCATCCAAAAAATCCTGCACGGCCTTCACATCTGCCGCCGATCTCACAAAGCTATGAGCTATGAAATCAATATCTTCATCAATGGCCAACAAGATGTTGCGCTTATCCTTCTCGGTGAGGGCTGGCAAATCGATATGTTCGCCCGGCACATTGACGCTCTTATGAGCGCCCAACACACCGTCGTTTTGCATGGTGGCATAAACCGTGGGACCCACAATATCCATGACGACCATATCGAGCAGGCCATCATCGATGAGGATATGGTCACCCACCTTCACGTCGCGAGTGAAATCTTTATAATTCACATTGATGATGTCGTGGGTGGTATCCATCTCCGGCCGACCGAAGATCTTCACCACATCACCTGTTTTATAAGCGATTTTCTCCTTGACATCGGTCGTTCGGACCTCCGGGCCCTTGGTGTCAATGAGAATTCCAATATGCGGCGAAACGGCACGCACATTGCTAATGATATTACGAATACCATCCTGAGTAGCGTGAGCCGTATTCATCCTGACTACATTCATACCAGCGAAGAAGAGTTTTCGCAGAAAATCCACATCACAACGGCGATCACTGACGGAACATACAATCTTAGTCTGTTTCATAATTTTGATCCTATTTGAGTATGTGCAAAGTTACTATATTTTTTTGGAATTACGAGAGTAAAACCCATCATAAATTATCAAGCGTAAAGGTTTGCGTGCATTTTAACACTCGTACCCATGTACCCCATTCATATTTATTACTACCTTTGCATGTAATAAAGCAATACACAACCATTGGATAACTTATACCCCATGGATTCTGCTTGCACAAACCCATAATGAACTTATAACTAAGACAATCATTCCATCATGAAAGAACTTAAAGCGTTGAACCGACGCACGGCACCCAAAAGCGCAATGCCCGAACGGATCATTCAGTTTGGTGAAGGCAATTTCCTTCGCGCATTTGTCGACTGGATTATTTACAACATGGACCAAAAGACCGATTTCAACTCAAGTGTTGTCGTTGTGCAACCCATAGAGCGTGGCATGGTGGATTGGCTCAACGGGCAAGACTGTCTGTACCATGTGAACTTACAGGGCAAGGAGAACGGCGCCCCCGTCAACACGCTTACGCGCATCGATGTCATCAGCAGAGCGCTGAATCCATATACCCAAAACCAAGCTTTCATGGCGCTCGCCGAGCAGCCTGAGATGCGGTTTGTGATCTCCAACACCACCGAGGCTGGCATCGCCTTCGACCCCGCTTGCAAATTGGGCGACGCACCTGCGGCCAGCTACCCTGGAAAACTTGTGCAATTGTTGTTCCACCGTTACCAGTATTTCAACGGCGACCCCACAAAGGGCATGATCATTATGCCTTGCGAGCTCATCTTCCTAAACGGGCATCACCTGAAGGAGTGTATCTACCAATATATTGAACTGTGGAAAAACGACCTTGGTAAGGACTACGAAGGATTCAAGGCATGGTTCACCAATCATTGCTATGTTTGCGCCACACTCGTAGACCGCATCGTACCTGGTTTTCCACGCGACACCATCAACGAAATCCAACAGAAGATTTGCTACAAGGACAACCTCGTAGTGAAAGCGGAGAACTTCCACCTGTGGGTCATCGAAAAGGCTGAGAATATGACCGTCGAACAGATGAGAGAGGAGTTCCCCGCAGAGAAGGCTGGTCTTCATGTTCTCATCACCGACAACGAGAAGCCTTACCATGCTCGCAAGGTTACTTTGCTCAATGGTCCTCACACGGTACTCTCGCCTGTGGCTTTCCTGAGCGGAGTCAACATCGTTCGCGATGCATGCGAGCATCCCGTCATAGGAAGCTACATCCACAAGGTGCAGTTCGACGAACTCATGCAAACCCTCGACCTGCCCATCGACGAATGCAAGCAGTTTGCCAACGATGTGCTCGAGCGTTTCGAGAACCCGTTCGTCGACCATCAGGTTACATCCATCATGCTCAACAGCTTCCCCAAATACGAGACACGCGACTTACCCGGCGTAAAGACCTATCTCAAACGTAAGGGTAAATTGCCCGAAGGATTGGTATTGGGTTTGGCCGCCATCATTACCTATTATAAAGGTGGAAAGCGCGACGACGGCACCGACATCGTTCCCAACGATGACCAGAAGATTATGGACCACCTCACCGAGTTGTGGGCAACGGGCAATACACAGGCTGTTGCTGAGGGCGTGTTAGCGTTCGACTACGTATGGCATGAGGACCTCAACCAAACAGTGCCAGGGCTCTGCGACATGGTGAAGCGCTATCTCGACCTCATCCAAGAGAAGGGAATGCTTGAAGCAGTAAAGACCATTTTATAAGCAACCATTCGCGGTGGGCAAAACCAGCCCTTAAGCGATGGAGGCGTCAGACATGCGTCACCACACAAATAAACAATCCGCAAAACTCCATATAGGTGAAGTCTTGCGGATTTTTATTTTTCACTTTGAAGAAAATGCTATCAACCTTTCAGTAGGTGGGCTATCTCTCATTCTATATGATCAGGCGTTTAAGTATTGCGAGCACATTTCCGCGCAACGCTCACCATCCACACCGGCCGACACAATACCTCCGGCATAGCCAGCACCTTCGCCACAGGGGAAGAGTCCGCGCAAACGAACATGTTGCAAGGTGTCGGGCTCGCGGATGATGCGCACCGGGCTCGACGTGCGTGTCTCGGTAGCAATAATCACCGCCTCATTAGTTAAGAAGCCATGTTTGTGCTTGCCGAAATACTTGAATCCTTCTTGCAAACGATGGGCCACAAACGGAGGCAACCAGAAATGAATAGGCGAACTGATCAAGCCTGGAGCATAGCTGCTGGCAGGGAGATCATAGCTAAGGCGATTATTAACAAAATCGGCCATGCGCTGGGCAGGTGCCGTCTGTTGTCGGTTGCCTTGCTGCCAACACATCTTCTCAAGCTGTTCTTGGAAATGCATCATGCTGAGCACGGCATCGTCCGAGACAGGTTCAGCCTCACTCAACAAAGGAGGCATAGCCCTTACATCGTCTGGCTCCAACTGGACCACCATGCCCGAGTTGCTCCATTTTGTGCCACGATTGCTTGGCGACATGCCGTTGACCACGATTTGCTCAGGTCCGGTGGCGGCGGGTATAACAAAACCACCAGGACACATGCAGAACGAATAAACGCCGCGGCCATCAACCTGCGTCACCATGGAATATTCAGCTGCGGGCAGATATTTGCCGCGGCCCTGCTTTGAGTGATATTGTAGTTGATCGATGAGTTGCGCGGGATGCTCCAGGCGAACGCCCACAGCAATTCCCTTGGCTTCCATCTCCACATGGGCTTTATGGAGGAAACGGTATACGTCGCGCGCACTATGACCGGTAGCCAAAATCACTGGGCCGCGGAACACCAGCTCTTGACCGGTAACCTGATCCACAGCCTCAACACCCACCACGGTATCGCCTTCCATCAGTAGCGACGTCATCTTGGTTTGGAAGTGGACCTCTCCCCCACTTTGTAGGATCTGGTTGCGCATGTTCTCAATGACACGCGGCAACTTATCTGTACCAATATGGGGATGGGCATCGGCCAAAATCGACGTGGAAGCGCCAAACTGGCAAAACACATTCAGGATCTTTTCTGTAGATCCACGCTTCTTGCTTCGCGTATAGAGTTTGCCATCGCTGTAAGCGCCAGCACCACCCTCGCCAAAACAGTAGTTGCTCTCAGGGTCCACACGCTGCGTCTTGGTTATCAAAGCCATGTCTTTCTTGCGTTCGTGCACATCCTTTCCACGCTCCAACACCACTGGCTTGAAGCCCAGTTCCACCAAGCGCAAGGCGGCAAACAGGCCACCAGGCCCCAGACCCACCACGACAACATGCGGACGATCCGACACATCACCATAAACGGTAGGCACATAAGCTTCGTCCTGCGGCAGTTCGTTGACATAAACCCGTACCGACAAATTGACATAGATGGTGCGCTGACGGGCGTCGATGCTACGTCGTAGCACACGCACACGCTGGATGGTGCGAGCGTCTAATCCCTTGTCACGAGCCAAAAAGTCGACGAGGCCTTGCTCATTGTACGCTACCTGCGGAAGAACCCTAATCTGATATTCATTGACCATATTCAACAATCTTTATTACCCATGCGATGCTTACGCTCACTTACAGTTTCACCTTTACCTTCTTTGCCTTGCTCTCGTTCTGCAATCGGTCGAGCGCCGTGACAACATAGGTAAACTTCTGCGAACCATTGCGGTAAGGCAACTGGTACATGGTCTTATCGGTGATGGCAATAATCTTCGACGGGTCCTCCAGGTTGATCTTTTCACCTTTGGCAAAACGATAGATCACAAACTTATTGGCAATATCGCCCCAGTTCTTTCCCTTAGGAACCTGCCAGAAGAGGATGTAGCCACCGCTTGTCCAAACGGGCTTCACCTTACGCGGCGACTTAGGACGCTTGCTGTCGATGAAGGGCATCAAAGGTTGCAGCGCAGGGTACTTCCAGTAATGGTTTCTCAGCACCATGCCATAGTTGCCAATATTGTCGACTACGGCTTTGGCATACCACAACACGGTGCCCTGCACATGGCGCATGTCCTGATGGAGGGCATGCTTAGCAGCCATCTGATGACTTCTCGAATCCATCAGGTCAGGATATTTGCACGTGCGCTCCACATCCTCACCAATGAAAAGCGGGCGTTTCGAAGCATGCTTGTCCCACCATTTGATGAGCGTCTCGTAGTCGGCTGTGGGGTGGCCTATCTGCCAATAGATCTGCGGAACACAATAATCTACCCAGCCGTTGTCGATCCACGTCAGCACATCGGCATACAAATCGTCGTAGTTTTGCAGGCCGCTGGTCAGCGAGCCCAACTGCGAATCGGACTTGCGGTTGCGATAAATACCGAAGGGAGAGACGCCAAATTTCACCCAAGGCTTGCAGCGATGAATGGTCTCATACAACTGCTTGATGAACAAGTTGACATTATCGCGACGCCAATCGCCAATATACGAAAAGCCACGTCGGTCGGCCTCAAACTGCGCCTGGTCGGGAATGGCTTGGCCGGCCACAGGATAAGGATAGAAGTAATCGTCGATGTGGAATCCATCGATGTCGTAACGCGACACAATATCTTCGGCCACCTTACAGATGTAATCGCGGTTGGCTTGATAGGCTGGGTTGAGAAGGTACTGACCATCATAGGCGAAACACAACTCCGGATGGCGCTTCACCACATGGTTGGGCGCAAGCGCGGTAGTGCCTTTTGTCTTGGCTCTGAACGGATTGATCCAAGCATGGAGCTCCATGCCACGCTGATGGCATTGCTCCACCATCCACTGTAAGGGATCCCAATAAGGCTGCGGGGCGCGACCTTGTTGGCGGGTGAGGAAACGGCTCCAGGGTTCCAACTGGCTCTCGTAAAGAGCGTCACACTCGGGGCGCACTTGGAATATGATGGCGTTCACTCCATCTTTTTGCAGTTCATCGAGCTGATAGGTCAGAGTTTGCTGCATCTGACGGGTCGACATGCCCATAAATTGTCCATTAACTGCTTGGATCCAAGCTCCACGAAACTCTCGCTTCTGCGCATGAACCATTATCACGCTCAAAAGCATCGTTAAAAGTAATATGCTGATTCGTCTCATAGCTTTGTTGGGGCGCAAGGCCTTCATTTTTCGCAAAGTTACAAAAAAAACAAATGACAATACCTACATTGGGTTGGGTTTTTAACCGCACACGCTACATTTGCGCAAAAATCAAGGCATATTACGGCAAACAACGCCCCCAAAGTCTCCATTAAGCCTACATGGGTTTTATTCTTTCACTCATTATAGCCGAATCATCAAACTTTGAAAACAAACATAATAACGATCAAAATTGTTGGTTTTTATTGCCAAAAAGTTAGTCTTAGTTTTGAGATGAAATAGAAGAGGAAATCGACATTTTTACAACAACATGAGGGCGCAAACAAGCAATGCCATTGCGAAACATGGTCTATCGAAGTGGCGTTAGGCATCTTTCGAGCCTCAGTTGAGTAGGTATCGCATTACCGTTGGGCATGTTTGGCACTACGAAACATGCCTAACGGTAATGCGGAAGGCAACAAATGATATAGCAGATATAAAGACAAATACATAAGGCGCTGATTATTAGCAAATTGCATACATGCGCTAAAAATCGCTCATTTGCGCCAAATATTTCTGCCGTGAAAAAGAAATGTGTAGTTTTAGATGTAGTTTGTTATGGTTTTTAACCTTATTATTCACAATCCACATCACCACTCTGCCCTTCAGGCAAACTTAGGGCACCTGTGTTAGAAGGGCATGCCGACAGCAAAATGGAAGGAGAAATCGCGACTGAAAACGGGATTAAACAGGGCCCAATGCTCACGCTGGTTGGTGTAAGCGGGATTGACGGCCTTCATACCCATGTCGAAGCGAAGGATGAAATAGTCGAAATTGAGGCGCAAGCCCAAACCGTAGGCCACCGCAATCTGCTTATAAAATTCATTAAACTTAAACTGTCCACCAGGCTGTTCTTGGTAGTTACGCAAGGTCCAGATATTTCCTGCGTCGACAAACACGGCACCATTAAACTTCCAGAACAGGAAGGTGCGATACTCCATGTTCAGGTCAAGCTTCATATCGCCCGTCTGGTTGATGAAGTCGATGCGGCCGTCGGTACCACGGAACTTACCCGGACCAAGTTGGCGCACCCCCCATCCGCGAACGGAGTTGGCTCCTCCTGAGAAATAGCGTTTCTCAAAGGGAAGCACGCTACTATTTCCATACGGGATAGCTATGCCAAAGCCGCCATGAAGCGCCAACGCGTTATGACTGTCAAATTGGATGAGGCGTGTAAAATCGAAATCGAACTTGGCATATTGGGCAAAGGCGATGTTGAACAACGTGTGCTGTCCGCTGCTGTTCTTCTTGAAACCCGCAACACGCGAGATACCGCTAAGCAAGTTGCCTGCTGTCTCAACATTGGCACGAATGGCATCGACTCCATTATTATAGGTCAGGCCAAAGCCAATCTTCATGATGAAAAGGTCCTCGTAATTGTAACGAAGAATAGCATTTCGGTTCGATACGCTGTCGAGGTAGTCGTGCTTAAACTTCTCGCTGATCCAAGGCATATAAACGTAGTTCAAATCGAGCGCATCGAGACGGAAATTCAGATGACGGGGAGTGTCAGACCAACGGTAGCGCCACGCCGCCGAGAAAACTCGACGGTGGAACTCAGGACGGTTCTGCAAATCCCATGCCACAGCAAGTTCCGACGTTGCGTTGCTTCGCTTGCAAAAAGAGCGCGAAAGGAATGGCGCCATGAAGCGCGGAAAGGTCAACTTGGCCTCAACACTATATTCCTCATAATCCTCATCGTGATAGCCTTCAAGGCCCGTGATGGCTTCGAAGGCCCCACGAAACTGAAGACTGAGTTGCTCACTTCCTCTGAAAAGGTTGCGATTGACGTAGGTAAGCGAAGCAGCTGCGCCAAGGTCGCCTGCCGTATTGGTACCCTCGGGTTGGAAAGAAATGGTGGAAGGCTTCTGCGTGCTCACCAAGATGTCACAATCGAGAAGTGTCGTATCGGGAACCTCTGCAAAACGAATGTTCGTATATCTAACCGCTTGCAAACGGGCAAACTTGTTGTAGGTGGCCTGCAAATCCGAAGCGCTGAAGGGTGCTCCTTCAGTCAGCATGGTAGCGTTTTCCATCACCGAACGATGCAAATGCAACGGTCCCTCACCACCCTGATGGTAGTCGATGAAACGAATGAAATATCGCGGATGGTTGGTTGCAGGCGAATTGTTGTTCTCACGGTATTTCAACAGGTGGAGAGTGAGATTCACCTGGTTGTCCTTACTTGAGGAATCTGCATCGAACAGAATATAGTCTTTGTGAAATTTGTAAAAGCCTGAGTCCAACAAGATGGTAGTGATGCGCTTACGCTCATCGTTCAAACGCGACACGACGAAACGGTCGCCAGAGCGCAATCCGTCGCCCATGCCTTTACTTCCCTTCGCCATCTGGCTTTTCTGGTAATTCAGAAGCACTTGGGCAACGGCCGAATCCTCAATGTTATACGACATCCGGTCGATGAAATAGGGTTTGCCCGGATGCAGCGTATAAATGGCCTTCAGTTTTTTGCCCTTCACCTTCGTGCGCAAATCTACGGCAGCGTGCATATAACCTTGGTTGACCATGGCCTGCCGAAGATCCTCCACCGACAAGCGGGCCTGCACACTATCGTACACCACGGGTTTCTCACCAATGCGATGCAGGGTGCGGTTTATCCATTTAGTGGAGTCACGTCCCGACAAGGCGTAAGTGGCCATGGGTATCTTAAACACCGAGAACCATTTGGAATTGGCCTTTTGGCGAATATATGGAGCCAAGGAAGAAGCGTCAAGCCCTTTCTCTCCACTCTTCACTTGAACACTTTCCAAAAGATATTTCTCTTCTGGAACAAACTTGGTGGCGCTGCACGATGCTAACAGGCAGGCTATTAGGATGGGAAAAAGTAAACGCTGTGGCTTCAAGGAATTAAACTTTAGATTGCAAAGATACTGCTTTTTACCAACAGTACACATAGAAACATACATATTTTTTAGCTTTTTCCAACAATATTCACTACCTTTGCATAAAATCAATATCATTATGGACATTGTAAACTCACAATTCGTTATATCGGCACCCAACGTCAACATGTGCCCGTCAGACAACAAACCCGAGTTCGCATTTATTGGTCGAAGCAATGTGGGAAAATCATCGCTCATCAACATGCTATGCAACCATAAGGGACTGGCCAAAACCAGTGCCACACCGGGTAAGACGTTGCTTGTCAACCACTTCATCATCAACAAGGAGTGGTATCTGGTGGATTTGCCAGGCTACGGATATGCCAAGCGTTCCAAAAAGGTACAGGAACAGTTGGACAGAATGATCCGCACGTATATCCTACAACGCGAGCAACTGGTGAACCTCTTTGTGCTCATCGACATCAGGCACGATCCACAAAAGATCGACCGCGAATTTATCGACTGGCTCGGACTCTCGCAAATTCCGTTCTCTATCATCTTCACAAAGGCCGACAAATTGAGTGGTGGACGCGCCAGGGCCAACGCTAAGGCATGGATCGACTCGTTGCTCGACACATGGGAGACTCCTCCACCCTACTTCGTAACCAGTTCGGAAGCCAAAACCGGCCGCCAGGAAGTGCTTGACTATATTGATGATATTCTTAAGAAGCTATGACACCCTACTTGGACATTCAAAACCTGACCAAGCGCTTCGGAGCGAGGGTCTTGTTTGAGGATATTTCGTTTTCTATCGCCGAAGGACAAAAGGTGGGATTGATTGCCCAAAACGGAACGGGCAAGTCAACGCTCATGTCGATCCTCACCGGACATGAGGGCTACGAGAGCGGTTCCATCATTTGGCGCAACGACCTGCGCATCGGTTTCTTGGAGCAGTCGCCTAAGTTCGACCCCGAGGAATCGGTGCTCGATGCTTGCTTCAACCATCAAGGCAACGAAGAGAAGGTGTTGAGAGCCAAGCAAATACTGACCCAACTGCACATCACAGACCTGCAGCAACCCATGGGACAACTTAGCGGTGGACAACAGAAACGCGTGGCCTTGGCAAACGCTTTGCTTAACGATCCCGACTTCCTGCTGCTCGATGAGCCGACCAACCATCTCGACCTGGAGATGATTGTTTGGTTGGAGGGATATTTGTCGCGTTCCAACCTTACCCTGCTTATGGTGACCCACGACCGCTATTTCCTCGACCACGTATGTAACATCATATTGGAACTGGCCGACAATCGCATTTACAGCTATCGTGGCAACTACAGTTATTATCTCGACAAGCGGCAGGAGCGCATCGACAACCAACGGGCAGAGATCGCTCGAGCCAACAACCTCTATCGCACAGAGCTTGAATGGATGAGGCGCATGCCACAGGCACGTGGACACAAGGCGCGATACAGGGAAGACGCGTTCTATGAACTGGAAGCAAAAGCCAAGCAGCGCATTGAGGATAGGCAGATGCGCCTCAAAGCTAGCAACGTATATATCGGATCGAAAATATTCGAATGCCAATACGTATCAAAAAAATTTGAGGACAATGGGCAGGAAAAGGTGATCCTCGACAATTTCTACTACAACTTCGCACGCTTTGAGAAGATGGGAATCGTGGGAAACAACGGCACAGGAAAGTCGACTTTCGTGAAGATGCTATTGGGGCTCACGCCTTCCGACTCTGGAAAATTCGACATTGGCGAGACGGTGCGCTTTGGCTATTTCTCACAAGAGGGACTGAAGTTCAATGAGAACGAGAAGGTGATTGACGTAATTACCGACATTGCCGACTATATCGACTTGGGCGGTGGACGGAAGATGACAGCATCGCAGTTTCTCAACTACTTCATGATTCCACCAGAAGAGCAGCACAACTATGTTTACAAACTGAGTGGAGGCGAGCGACGAAAGTTGTACCTATGTACCGTACTGATGCGCAACCCCAACTTCTTGGTGCTCGACGAGCCTACCAACGACCTCGACATTCAGACCCTGCAGGTGCTCGAAGAATATCTGCAAGACTTCCCCGGATGTGTTATCATCATCAGCCACGACCGATATTTCATGGACAAGGTGGTCGACCATCTGTTGGTATTTGAAGGCAATGGTGTAATTAAGGACTTCCCCGGCAACTACACACAGTACCGTGAATGGAAGTCATTGAAATCGAAGGAGGAAGAAACGGCCCAGCAAAACAAGGTCGCTAACACTAAGGTTGCGAAGAAAAAAGACTATCACCACGACGACAGGCGACGCATGTCGTACAAGGAGAAGCGCGAATACGAGCAACTGGAAAAGGAAATAAAAGCCTTGGAAAAGGAAAAAGCCTGCATCGAAGAGGCTTTGAGCTCCGGAACGCTATCGGTGGACGAGATAACTGAAAAAAGCAAACGCCTACCGCTGGTCAACGACGAACTCGATGAGAAAGAAATGCGCTGGCTGGAGTTGGACGAGCTCGATCACTAAACAAGCCCCTAAAAGTGACGGGAGGAAAGCATCATGTTCAATCAAGCAAGCAAGTCACTTGACAAAAACAGGCGCACAAGGAGCATCACATGGCTCCTTGTGTGCATACTTTTTGCTTGCCCTCAAATACAAGGACACTCTCCCGTTCCTGAGAAAAAAACGAGCATTACGCATCATAAGAATGCGGAAATCACCAATCAAGACTCTAAGGTTCAAGCTGATCGCGCCCTATTGGAGCGCATATACCAATATGCCAGTCGTACGGACACAAACGCTAACCCACACGACACGAGCTACGCCTACACAAAATTTTATCTACGGATACACCGAAAGAACCCTACCCTAATGTTGGTTCCATCGGTGTATGCCATTGCCCATAGGAACGAGCGTGAGTTTGTTGGAGAAACTTACAACATCCTCTATCGAAAAGGCAAACACCATTACGAAAGCAAGAACCTCATCAACTTAACTACCGTGCCACACCAACGAAGCACGTTCGACGTGATGTTGAGGTATCTAACGCCCAAGATTTATAGTGAGACCATCATCGACAACACCATCATCTCACCCTTCCACGCAGCCAACCATCGGTTCTATAAGTATCAGATGAGTCAGTCTGCAAATGGAAAAACTTTACTGACAATCACCCCAAAACGAAAAAACACGCAACTGGTGATTGGCACAGCTATTGTGGACACGCAAAGTGGACGCATCGTGTCGTGCGACTTAACGGGAGAATACGACATGACTAACTTCCAAATGCATATAGACATGGGAAAGGGAGATGCCGCCCCACTCATACCCTCGCGATGCGAAGTGGACATAAGGTTCATGTTTTCACAAAGCAAAGTAACAGGAAAATACATGGCGAGATATGGACTAACCAATACCCTACAAGCAGACACCACACTCACGAAATACGAAAAACTATGCCAAATAAGGCCCGAGCCACTCAACAAAAACGAACAAGCCGTTTACGATAAGTTACTTGAACAACAACGGGTAAAAGACTCTATAAGAACAAGTTCTGCCAACAACGAAAACGAAAAGAAGAAACGCAATTTTGGAAAAGACGTATTATGGGATGTGGTTGGCGATAACGTGTTCAATCGAGTAAGAACTCATTTTGGCCTCAACAACCAAGGATACATTCGTCTTAACCCTGTACTAAATCCACTGTACATGGGCTACGACAACCGACGTGGCTTCACATATAAGTTCGACATCCGTGCCAGTTACCAATTCTCGCAAAACTCTGAGCTTTCCTTACGCCTCAACGCCGGATACGCTTTCAAGCAACACCAGTTCTATTTCCGATTACCCGTTTACTATTATTTCAACAAGCGGCGCAACGGGTATCTCAAGTTGGAATGGAACAATGGAAATCACATTCAAAATGCATCGGTAAGAAGAAAGATTGAACAAGCTAATCCTGATAGCACGCTATACGACTATGGACGGTTGAATGAGTTTAAGCAGACGGAGGTTAGGGCAATTGTCAACTACGACCTTTCTGACAAATGGAGTATTCAGTTGGGTTCGCTCTTTCAACGGAAATCGGCCGTTCACAAGAGCGATTTCGACAAGTTTGCGTGGGAAAAGAAATATATATCATTCGCCCCTGTGGTTGAAATACAATATCGACCCATAGGATGGAATGGGCCTATCCTCTCCCTCGACTATGACCGAGGTATCAAAGGATTTGCAAAAGCCAATACCGGCTATGAACGATGGGAACTCAACGCCGACTACGTTTACCAAGTAAACCAGTTGCAATCATGGAAGATGCGACTGGGAACGGGTTTCTACACCAACAAGGATCGTGACGCCTACTTCCTTAACTATGAGAATTTCAGGGAGAACAACCTACCTGGAGGATGGAACGACGATACGAATGGTGAGTTTGAACTGCTGAGAGGTGACACTTACAACATGTCGGAATATTACGTCAGAGCCAACTTAACCTATGAGAGTCCATTGCTTTTGTTAAGTTGGATTCCATGGGTTGGACGTTACGTGGAAATGGAAAGGGTATATGTTTCCGCACTCGATGTAAAAAGAGCGCACCCATACGTGGAAGTGGGATACGGCTTAACATGCCGCCTCATGTCGCTTGGACTCTTCGTTAGCAACGGCCGAGGCAATAGGGCCATTGGCGCAACATTCGGTTTCGAGCTGTTCCGCCATTGGTAAAACTGATGAATGGCCATCGAAAGACAAAGACTACGCTTTCCCAAACAATTCCATAACGTTAACCACAGGCTGCTCTTACATCACACAATACGATTTCTGCACGATTCCAATCCCTGCTCTTACATCACCAGGAAATAGCTCTAACCAGAACTCTAAAAGCGTGTATCGTATCTTCAATGATTTTTTCATATTTAGGCATGCGGCAACTATATCTGAACCTGCCTACGACGACAACTACATCAGCATGCAACTCCAAGCACATCATAATGAACTCTCCAATTCGTCATAGCACAAGACCATTGTTCAACATGACAAAACAAACTATCCGGCATTATGAAATCCCGTATTAGGCGTGGCACAATCTCCAATTCATCAAAAGCCATTTCTTCAAGGCGACTCCTGTTTTTAGTACATAAAAAAGCCACTCTCACGCCGTCAATTGCAGACAACATGAAAGTGGCATTTATCAGTTACAAATCAAACGATTTGTTTTAATCTACTAATACTCTTCCCATGACTTAATGTCAATATCTTCTGGCTTCAAGGTGCAGAATGCATGGATGAACGCGGAAGCAAGACGACTATTGGTAATCAACGGCACATTCAAGTCAACAGCTGCGCGGCGAACCTTATAACCGTTGGTCAACTCACGAGGAGTCAAGTCCTTTGGAATGTTAACCACCATGTCGATCTTCTTGTCGTGAAGCAGATCCAAAGCCTGCGGAGTCTTGTTCTCATCCGACGGCCAATAAACCATTGTGTTAGGAATATTGTTCTCGGTAAGATACTTGCTGGTGCCAACGGTAGCATACAACTCGTAACCATTCTTGATTAACTCCTTGGCCGCATCAAGCATTTCTGCCTTCTGCTTAGCACCACCTGTAGAAAGAAGCACAGTGTGAGCAGGAATGCGATGACCCACAGAAAGCATGCTCTTAAGCAATGCTTGGTTTGTATCGTCACCCAAACAACCCACTTCACCCGTTGAACTCATGTCGACTCCCAATACAGGATCGGCCTTCTGCAAGCGATTGAAACTGAACTGAGATGCCTTAATACCCACATAATCAAGATCGAAGAGATTCTTGTTGGGTTTCTCAACAGGAACACCAAGCATCACCTTTGTTGCCAAATCAATAAGATTGAGCTTCAAGACCTTGCTCACAAACGGGAACGAACGGCTGGCACGAAGGTTACACTCGATAACCAGGATATCGTTCTCACGAGCCATAAACTGGCAGTTGAACGGACCTGAAATATGCAGCTCCTCAGCAATCTTACGGGCTACGCGTTTGATGCGGCGCACCGTTTCAACATACAGTTTTTGAGGCGGGAATTGAATAGTCGCATCACCTGAGTGAACACCAGCAAACTCAATGTGCTCAGATATGGCATAAGCCAGAATCTCACCATTGCGTGCTACTGCATCAAACTCAATCTCCTTGGCGTGCTCAATGAACTTAGACACGACAACAGGATGGTCAACGCTAACATTGGCAGCAAGTTGAAGGAAGCGCTCCAATTCCTCCTTGTTCGAACAAATGTTCATGGCAGCACCCGACAATACGTAGCTGGGGCGAACCAACACGGGGAATCCCACGCGATCAACAAACTGATCAATATCCTGCATGCTTGTCAAAGCACTCCATTCCGGTTGGTTGATACCATTGCGAGTCAGCATGCTTGAGAACTTTGCACGGTCCTCAGCATTGTCAATATCCTTAGCAGAAGTACCAAGAATGGGCACATTCTGTGCATCAAGATGCATCGCAAGGTTATTGGGAATCTGTCCACCTGTAGACACGATGACACCATGCGGGTTTTCCATCTCAATGATATCCATCACACGCTCGAACGTCAACTCATCGAAATAGAGGCGGTCGCACATATCGTAGTCGGTCGACACGGTCTCCGGGTTGTAGTTGATCATGATACTGCGATAGCCCTGCTTACGGATGGTGTTCAGCGCCTGCACACCGCACCAGTCAAACTCAACCGATGAACCGATGCGATAAGCACCCGATCCCAACACGATGACAGATTGACGATCATTGCTGAACGAGATATCGCTTTGAACACCCGCATAGGTAACATAAAGGTAATTGGTCTGTGCAGGATACTCAGCAGCCAAGGTATCGATCTGCTTAACGACAGGCACAATACCAAACGACTTGCGCTGGCGACGCACCAAGAGCATAGCCTTATGCATGTTGCCCATCTCCGTTTCAAGACCAATGGCGCGAGCAATCTGGAAGTCTGTGAAGCCATAAACCTTAGCTTCGCGCAACAAGTCACGATCCAATGTGTTCACATTCTTGGTCTTCAGACGCTCATCGATATCGATGATATGCTTCAATTTGTACAAGAACCATCTGTCAATCTTCGTCAACTCATGTATCTGGTCAATCGTATAGCCCTTGTGCATGGCCTTAGAGATAACAAAGATACGCTTGTCTGTAGGCTCACATAGCGCCTCGTCGATATTGGGAATTTCCAATTCCTTGTTCTCCACATATCCATGCATGCCTTGACCTATCATGCGAAGACCCTTCTGGATGGCCTCCTCAAAATTGCGACCAATGGCCATCACCTCACCGACACTCTTCATAGAAGAGCCCAGTTCCTTGTCTACGCCACGGAATTTGCTCAAATCCCATCTTGGAATCTTACAAACAACGTAGTCGAGCGCAGGCTCAAAGAATGCGCTAGTGGTCTTAGTAACCGAGTTCTTCAACTCAAAGAGACCATAGCCCATGCCTAATTTAGCGGCCACAAAAGCCAAAGGATATCCGGTAGCCTTAGAGGCGAGAGCAGAGCTTCGGCTCAAACGAGCATTAACCTCAATCACACGATAGTCCTCGCTGGCGGGGTCGAAAGCATACTGCACGTTACACTCACCCACAATGCCAATGTGTCTTACAATCTTGATAGACAGAGCACGCAACTTGTGGTACTCAGAATTGGTCAGCGTTTGCGACGGAGCAATGACGATACTCTCACCGGTATGAATGCCCAGCGGGTCGAAGTTCTCCATGTTACACACTGTAATACAGTTGTCGAAACGGTCGCGAACCACCTCATACTCTATTTCTTTCCAGCCCTTCAAGCTCTTCTCCACCAACACCTGAGGGGAGAACGAGAATGCCTTTTCGCAGATTTTCTGCAACTCAGCGTCGTTGTTTGCGAATCCAGAACCCAGTCCGCCCAACGCATACGCAGCACGCACGATAACTGGATAGCCCAGATCGCTAGCGGCCTTCTGAGCCTGTTCCATGTTCTCGCAGGCCTCGCTCTTGATGGTTTTCACATCAATCTCATCGAGCTTCTCCACGAACAACTCGCGGTCCTCTGTGTCCATAATGGCCTGTACGGGCGTTCCGAGTACCTTAACGCCATACTTTTCCAAAATTCCTTGCTCATAGAGCTCCACACCACAGTTGAGGGCGGTCTGTCCACCAAAGCTCAAGAGAATACCATCGGGCTTCTCCTTTTGGATAACGCGCTCCACAAAATGGGGTTGAACGGGCAAATAATAGATATGGTCTGCCACACCTTCCGATGTCTGCACGGTAGCGATATTGGGGTTGATAAGAACCGTCTCCACGCCCTCTTCGCGCAAAGCTTTCAAGGCTTGTGAGCCTGAGTAGTCAAATTCGCCTGCCTCACCGATCTTCAGTGCACCTGAACCAAGGAGGAGGACTTTCTTTATGTTAGAATCCTTCATGAGATTTCAATATTACGTTAGTTGCTCAAGCATTCAATTCCTCAATAAACTTATCGAACATGAACATGGTGTCCACAGGGCCGCTGCAAGCCTCCGGATGGAACTGCGATGTGAACCAAGGGTTCGTCTTATGGCGAATACCCTCATTGCTGCCATCATTCATATTGACAAACAACTCCGACCATTCGCTGCCTAACGTCTTTCCATCCACGGCATAACCATGGTTCTGCGACGTGATATAGCACTTGTCCGTTCCCACCAGTCTCACAGGCTGGTTGTGGCTACGGTGACCATATTTCAGCTTATAGATGGTAGCGCCAGCTGCCTTGCTCAGCAATTGGTTACCCATGCAGATACCGCAGATAGGCTTACGGCTCATGCTCATTTGTTTCTTGATAACATCCACAGCCTCTTGGCACATGTCTGGGTCGCCAGGACCGTTGCCGAGAAACAGACCGTCGAAGTCCATGCCTGTATAATCGTAGTTCCAAGGCACACGCACCACCTCTACTCCACGCTCAATGAGGCAACGAATAATATTGGCTTTCACGCCGCAATCGACCAACACCACCTTTTTACCAGCTCCCTCATTGTAGCGGATGATTTCCTTGCACGACACCTTGTCGACAAAGTTGACGCCCTCGTAGTCGGCCTCCGGCACCTCTTCGTCATCGTCAAAAAGGATCTTTCCCATCATTACTCCATGCTCACGGAGCACTTTGGTCAGTTCGCGCGTATCAACGCCTGTAATGCCAGGCACATGTTCACGCTTCAACCAGTCGGACAAGCTCTCTACAGCATTCCAATGGCTGTATTCTTCACTGTAATCAGCGCATATCATGGCAGCCACATAAATCTTGTCGCTTTCCATGAAACTGGGCAACTTGTTGGCCTCCAACGTGAATGGAGGCACGCCATAGTTGCCTACCAAAGGAAAGGTGAACGTCAGGATCTGGCCAGCGTACGACGGATCCGTGAGCGACTCAGGGTATCCCATCATGGCCGTGTTGAACACCACTTCCCCAGCGACAGGCTTCTCATAGCCAAACGATTTGCCATGGAAGCGCGTCCCGTCTGATAGTACCAAGGTTACTTTCTTCATCTTCTATTGTTGTTTATCTTATTTTTTCTCAATCTACAAAATTACTCATTATATTCCTAAATCCACGTCAAGGAACTGGAAAAAGGCGTTACTTCCATACTCTTTCCACGTAATTGACAAACGCCTGGTTGCACAGACGCGTTCCTCCCGGCGTGGGAAAGTGTCCCGTGAAGTACCAATCGCCCTTATGGTTTGGTATGGCCGAATGCAGTCCATCGATGCTTTGGAACACAATTTCGATAGGTGTGGTCATGCCCTCTGGACGCAACATCTCAACAATCTTACAGTTGATTTCCTCGACTGTGAATGGTTCGTACACGTCGCGCACACAGTTGCGCATCTCACCGACAGGCTTCTCCAACTCAGCCTTGCACGCCTCGTATGTATCCGTAATGACATGTTCCATACCTTTATCCTTCAGCAGGGCCACCGTGGCTTGGAACACGCAAAACTCCTCCAAGCGCGGCATGTCGATGCCATAGTAATCAGGATAGCGTATTTGTGGAGCCGAACTCACCATGACAATCTTCTTGGGATGAAGACGATCGAGAATATGAAGGATGCTTTCCTTCAAGGTCGTGCCTCGAACGATGCTATCATCAATAATTACCAAGTTGTCGACACCCGGTTGGATACTGCCATACGCCACGTCATACACATGCGCTGCCAGGTCGTTACGCGCATTTCCCTCAGTAATGAACGTACGCAACTTAATATCCTTCCAGGCCACCTTTTCCGAGCGCACATAATCATGAAGGATATCCTCCAATTCCGTATGTGTCGGGATGCGTCCCAAAGCCTCAATCCTTTTGATTTTCTGCTCGTTTACATAGTGCTTGAAACCACGCAACAAACCATAGAACGCCACTTCCGCTGTGTTTGGAATGAACGAGAACACTGTATGCGCAATGTCATTATCGATGGTCTTCAGCACTTGAGGTGTCAACTGTTCGCCCAACTTCTTGCGCTCGTTGTAAATGTCCTGATCGGAACCTCTTGAGAAGTAAATGCGCTCAAACGAGCATGCATAATCACCTCTCTGTTCCAGGATGCGTTTCACAACAGCCTCTCCATTGCTGCGAACCAACAAAGCGCAGCCTGGTTGAAGTTCCTGTATATCCTCATATTCGAGGTCAAAAGTGGTTTGAAGCACGGGGCGCTCAGAAGCCAAGATGACAATTTCGTCATTCTTATAATAGAACGCAGGGCGAATTCCCCAAGGATCGCGCATAGAGAACATCTCACCGCTACCTGTCAGTCCGCACACCACATAACCTCCATCAAAATCGGCCATTGTGGTTTTCAGCACATTTTCCATCAGCACATGCTGATCTATATACTCTGTGATGGCATCGTTCTCCAGCCCTTTTTGCTGTGCCTCAACAAAGTTGCGCTCCACCTCTCGGTCGAGCCTGTGGCCCATGGCCTCCATCATGATGTAACTGTCGCTATATATGCGTGGACACTGCCCTTGCTTTATCAACTTTTGGAAGATATCCTCCACATTGGTCATGTTATAGTTTCCGCAAAGGCAAAGGTTCTTGGCCTTCCAGTTATTACGGCGTAAGAAAGGATGAACGTATTTCAATCCACTCTTTCCTGTGGTGGAATAACGAAGGTGGCCCATATAAAGCTCGCCGGCAAAAGGCATTTCCTGATAATCGAAATCGGTGCTGTCGCCGCAAAACCGACGAGCCTCTTCTATCTGCTTACGTGCCGATCCCATGATTTCGGTGATCGCGCTGGAACCTTCCGCCCGCTCACGAAACATATACTCATGACCAGGCTGCGTATGTAGCTTCACCGATGCTAATCCGGCACCCTCCTGTCCACGGTTGTGTTGTTTCTCCATCATGAGGTACAGTTTGTTCAAACCATACATCCATGTACCATATTTCTGCTGATAGTAGCTCAGCGGCTTAAGCAATCTGATCATGGCCACGCCACAATCCTCGTGAATGTTATTATCCATAATACCTTACAATAACAAGACTATCCTTTATAGTTATAAAAAAAGATTGAAATACAAGAAACTCCCTAAAGAAGACTTTCTTCATATTTCAATCTTTTATATCATACTCAAAATATGTTTCTCACAACTAATTTCTCAACACATTGATTAACAACGACGCAAGCGAAGTTGCAATGCTAACGAACGAGAACCAAATCGTTGTGCTGCTACCAATAGCAGAGTTCTTGGCCTTTACCGAGTTAGGCTGAACATAAACGATGTCGTTCTGCTGGAGATAATAATAAGGAGAATTGATGATGTTTGCATCATTCAAGTTCAAACGGTGAGCCTGCTTCTCACCATTGGCATCCTCACGAATGAGAAGCACATTATCGCGCCGGCCATAAATGGTAAGGTCGCCAGCCTGAGCAATGGCCTCAATGATGCTCATCTTCTCAGTAGTAACAGGCTTCACACCCGGCGAGGCCACCTCACCAGTCACCGTTACACGATAGCTAGCCATTCGAACTGTGACAATAGGATTCTCCTTCTCTGCAAGATAAGGCTTGACTTTGCTCTTCACCAATTCCTCGCAAGCCGTCTTGGTAAGGCCACCCACATGCAGCGTTCCAATGACCGGGAAGTTGATGTTGCCATCGTTGTCGACCAAATAGCCCTGCAACGACCCCACACCAGCCGTAGACAACTGTCCGCTGGTACCAACCGTGTTGCTCACCGTCAGGTTGAATGGAGCTGAAGCGGCTGGATTGGTGGTAATGACTGTGATGGTCAGCATGTCCTTAGGCATGATATGTGCATCATAAAGGCCACGCGAGGCTGCCAAACTGAGGGTGTCGATATTTTGAAAATAAGCGACTTTCTTAGACCCTGCACAACCGCCCATCATGATGATCACCGCCATCAAGATGAATGAGAGAAGTATTTTCTTCATATTAACAAAGTGACAATTAGCTCATTTAATCTTTTTGCAAAAGTACTATATATTTTCGAAAATCACAAGCAAATGGCTGAAAAAATAGATTGATTTTCATATGGGGTAAAAGAATCAAGAAACGCTCAGGCTATCAATATGACCAGAACAGACAGAGAGCTATATTCCAGAAGCTGTACACAAAATTAGAAAACCACACATAGAGTTGCTTCTCCATGCGCGGTTTGATAAGCGAATTGCCTTAATAGAACTTGAAATAACGGCGTGCATTATTATACGAGATGTCCTCAACCATACGGGCCAAAGCTTCGTGGTCGTTGGGGAGCAATCCCCTCTCAACATCATTGCCCAACAGATTGCAGAGCAAGCGACGGAAATACTCGTGGCGCGGATAGCTTAGGAACGAGCGGCTATCCGTGAGCATTCCCACAAAACGCGACAGCAACCCGAGTACCGACAAGGCGTTCATCTGGCGCGTCATACCGTCGAGTTGGTCGTTAAACCACCAACCAGATCCAAACTGAATCTTTCCTGGTGTCACGCCATCCTGGAAATTACCCAACATGGTGGCTATCATTTCATTGGCGCATGGATTAAGCGTATATAATATGGTGCGCGTGAGCTTACCTTCCTCATTGAGTTCGTTGAGGAAATGGCTCATAGCGCGAGCAGTGTTAAACTCGCCTATAGAGTCGAAACCCGTATCAGGCCCCAACAGATTGAACATCTGTGTGTTATTGTCGCGAATAGCACCATAATGGTATTGCTGCGTCCAATCGGCATCACTATCCATCTCACCGCAAACCTTAAGGAAGGCGTGCTTATATTGGCGCACTTCCTGAGCTGAGAGTTGCTGGCCACGCATCGACTTCTCAAAGATTATCTCTATTTGCGAATCAGTGTAAGGCTCATCGTAGAACTCCTCAATACCATGGTCTGACAACTTGCATCCATTGGCCTCAAAGAACTCATGACGCTTTTTCAATGCATCAACCATCAGGGCAAACGAATTGATTTCCATATCGCTCACCTCGCCCAACTTAGCCACATAATCAGAAAAGTCGGGCTTTTCGATGTTCATGGCCTTATCGGGTCGCCATGCTGGAATCATCTTGATTTCAAAGCCGCTATCGCGCGTAACCTTGTGCCAATGCAAATCATCTACGGGGTCGTCAGTTGTGCACACACATTCCACATGATAACGTCGCATCAAGCCTCTGGCACTATACTCCGGCTGTTTCAATTTCTCATTGCACTCATCAAAAATTTCACGGGCCGTGCTGGGACTCAAGAGTTTATCAATGCCGAAGGCTGTCTTCAGTTCCAAATGGGTCCAATGATACAAGGGATTACGGAAGGTGTAAGGCACTGTCTCCGCCCACTTCTCAAACTTCTCCCAATCGGAGGTGTCGTTACCCGTGCAATATTTCTCAGCAACACCGTTAGTGCGCATGGCACGCCATTTGTAATGATCGCCTCCCAACCACAATTCAGTGATGCTTCGAAACTGATGGTCTTCGGCTACCATCTGCGGCACCAAATGACAATGGTAGTCGATGATGGGCATCTTGGCCGCGTGATTGTGAAACAAATCCTGCGCGGTCGCGGTCTCCAGCAGGAAGTTTTCGTCCATAAATGCTTTCATTCTCGAAATAAGTTTGATTGTTTTTGATTTGTTGATGCAAAAATAGCATAAATCTTTGGAATATAAGGTCTTTTAGACTAATTTTGCAATAAATATATTAAGCCGATGAATAAAGTACTATTGATTTACACAGGAGGCACCATAGGCATGGGGCACAACCCTCTGACAGGGGCTTTGGAACCACTTGATTTCAACCACTTGGTTGAATCGATGCCTGAATTCCGCCAGATCAAGACCCAAATTGACGTTTACCAGTTTACGCCACCCATCGACTCGAGCGACATTTCACCTGAGCGATGGGCCAACTTGGTACGCATCATCTCGCGCAACTACAACAATTACGATGGTTTTGTCATCTTGCATGGAACCGACACCATGGCCTACACAGCATCGGCCTTATCGTTCATGTTGGGCAACCTCACCAAGCCCGTTATTCTCACGGGATCGCAACTTCCCATCGGACAGCTACGCACCGATGGCAAGGAGAACCTTGTTACCAGCATAGAACTGGCCGCCATGAAAAACGAGGAAGGCCACGCCATCATTCCGGAGGTCAGTGTTTATTTCAGTGGCCGACTGCTTCGCGGAAACCGCACCACGAAGATTAACGCCGACGGATTCTATGCTTTCGAGTCGTTCAACTATCCACACTTGTGCGATGCGGGCGTCAACTTCACGTTCCACACCCACAACATCCTTACACCCGACTTCAGCAAGCCCCTCTCTCCCCACATGGCCATGGAGAACAACGTGGTTGTGCTGAGCTTGTTCCCCGGCATACAGGAGAACATCATTAGAGGCGTGCTTACCCTGGAGAACCTTCGCGGCATTGTCATGCGGACGTTCGGAAGCGGCAACGCACCACAACAACCTTGGTTCCTCAACCTCTTGAAGAAAGCGGCTGAGCGCGGAGCCGTCATTGTGAACATCAGCCAATGCGTAGCAGGAACGGTTGAGATGAAACGATACGGGGCTGGCTATCAGTTGCAAGACATCGGCGTGGTATCGGGCTACGATTCCACCGTAGAGGCGGCCATTACAAAACTGATGTACCTGCAAGCCTGCTACACCGACACCAATCTCATCCGAAAGATGATGAACGAATCGATTGCAGGAGAAATAACCATCTAAAAACGCCCCAAAAACAGCGTAATCGCACACGCAAAACCTTTGTTACAACAGCCTCTACGTAAAGAGAGACTGCTGCGATATGCACTTGCCATCAACTCAACGCATAACCCCCAATCGGACATTAGGCCAGGCTCTAACATTTCTGAATTGCGACCTAACGACCGATTGGGGACCTCACCATTCTTTCCTCCTATAGAAACTTGTGGCTAAGCAATACCATAAACGCAAAAAAGTCGCAAGGTTTTGCCTTGCGACTTATATGTATGAGGTCAAGATAAATTATTTCTTGAAGAAATCCTTAACAGCCTCGTTAGGGACCATACGCTCATCGAAGACGTAAGCACCAGTCTTGGGGCTCTTCACCATCTTGATGACCTTTGAATATGCGCGACCATCCGTCTTACCTTCTTGGAGGGTAGCAACCGCTTTCTTTGCCATGGTGTGTTATTTTTAATTTTAACTAAACAATGGATTACTTAATCTCCTTGTGAACAGTCATCTTCTTCAAGATGGGATTGTACTTCTTGAGTTCCAGACGCTCGGGAGTATTCTTGCGATTCTTGGTGGTGATGTAACGGCTTGTTCCGGGCAGACCAGAGTTCTTCATCTCTGTGCACTCCAGAATAACCTGCACTCTATTACCCTTAGCTTTCTTTGCCATGATGATTAATCTCCTATAACTTTAATGTCCTTCCAATCGCAATAACCCTTGGCAACAGCCTGTTTCAGGGCAGCATCAAGACCTACTTTATTAATGAGACGAAGACCAGCAGCACTGATCTTGAGTGAAATCCAGCAACCCTCTTCTACATAGTAGAATTTCTTGCTGAAAAGGTTAACGTCAAAGCTGCGCTTTGTGCGATGCTTTGAGTGAGACACATTGCAACCAATCTGTGCCTTCTTACCTGTGATCTGACAAATCTTAGACATTGCTATTCTTTGTTTTTGATTTCGATTTTGATACTTATTCCAAACAGAGTGCAAAATTATATAAAAAGATTTAGATGACAAAGAAATACTCCAACGAATATTGCTTTTTAAGCATTTTTTTATTTTTTCGACACCCGAACTGGGGGTTTTAGCCTCAAAACAAGGACAACTGGCTTATTTTACGTGGGTTAGCCAAGGTTTTAACTTATCGAGGGAAACCAAGGCCTTAACCCCAGCTCATGTACCCCCACACTTCGTTAAATTTGCTGGCGCATCCTTCCCCCCTCAAATTTTTTATCCACCACCACACAACATACGCGCCATTGCAACGTTTCTCATATGAACTTGGTTATCAAAACCACCCACAGAAACAACACCATGAAAAAGATTTGTATGACCCTGGCAGCCGTGTGCTATGCTCTTAGCGTGTGCGCACAGGATAACAAACGTATCGCTCCCAGCACACTATCTGAAGGCGACCTGCTTTTTTGTGTGGCTGAGAGCGACAACAACATCACCGATGTAACCACCGGACTTGAAGGCAAGCGTATCGACCATGTAGCCATTTTCCACCGAAAAGACGGCCAGGGCTTTGCCCTTGAGGCCATCCACAAGGGGGTATGCCTCTCCCCTATCGACAGTTTTATGACAAGGCGGCAAAACGTCATGGTAGCGCAGCTCAAAGACACCATGGGGGTGGCTTGTTCGGTGGAACGGGCCTTGCGATTCATTGGAACGCCTTACGATTTCAATTTCATGCCATCCGACAGCGCCATGTATTGCAGCGAACTGGTGCAAAAGTGTTATAAGACAAAGGAAGGCAACTTGGTGTTCAAGCCTATTCCTATGTCGTTTCACGATAAGACTGGCGCTATCACCCCTTATTGGAAGGATTATTATGGACGCCAAGGGCTGAGGGTGCCCGAAGGCGAGCCAGGCAGCAATCCTGGGGATTTATCAAGAAGCGACAAGATTTTCATCTTGGGTGAGTTGCGGAAAAATCTGTAGACTCACCCTTCCACGCAAAAAAATGCCAACAAACTATAGTGAAAACTACACGTTTCTTTTGAGCGAGAAAAATATTGGGCGCAAATACGCGATTCTCAGAACATCCACATAAAGCACTATCAATCAGCATCTTACAACTTAAACAACACTTTCTGCGCTCAAACATTCACATTCCATACCATGAAACATGCCTAATCGAGATGCGAAAGACCATCTTTCGCAACGCGAAACATGCCCAGACGAGACGCGAAACATGCCCGATCGCAAGTCGAAACATACCAAACGGTGAATGGGGCGCCACTCACAGACAACGCAATACTGCAAAAACAACTTTTTCGCTTTCTATTTTGCCGGAAATGTCCAACAAACTTTATGGCAAAAAATCCTGACCATAGTCACCACCCCGGTATCCATCAAAAACGGAAATGGCTAAGCTTTCACATTTAAGAAAAGCAAAGGGTGCCTCGTAAATAGACAAAACATCGCCTTATTTACCAGACACCCACATATTTACAAGTTGATGTTCACTGCCACGCCGGCCATTACCCACGCCCCAGGTTGGGGAATGTTGCCGAAGTCGTAATATTTCTTGGCGAACACGTTGTTTGCCTCAACATAAGCCTTATATGAACGATCGTTCCAAGCCAAACGCAGGTCAGTTACAGCGTAGGGTTGATACTCCTTCACTGCGGCGTTGCCGGAAGCGTCGGTAGTGGTGAACTTACCCTCGCGCTTTTGGAAACGGTATTTCACCGTCAGGTCGAGATTATGCCAAAGGTTCAGGTCGAGATTGGCGATAACCTTATGCCGCAGATACTCCAACGTGGAACGGCTTTGAATGGTGGCAGGCTCGTCCTTGTCCTGATAAAGGTAGGTGTATTGCAGGGCAAACTGCTTAACGACACGCTGCGACGGGATAAGACGCAGGACGTTTAGCCTGAGTTGCGCCTCTACGCCAATTGTGTTTATCTTGGTGAAGTTTACCGATTTCCACACGGCATCCTCCCCCTCGCTGCTATCCCATATCCAGTCGATCATGTTCTTACAACAGTTGTGGAAAACGCTTGCGCTGGCCGAAATGGCTGAACTTAGATATTTCACTCCGCCCTCGAAAGCCTGCAATTCCTCGGGCTTGAGATGCTTGTCGGCCTTATGTCCGCCTACGGAATAATAAAGTTCAGTTGCCGAAGGCATACGCAGCGACGTATTGTAAGACGCGTACAACTTTACGTGTTCGCCTATGCGATAACTGATGTCGACACCCGGGTAGACACGCATATTCATATTGCTCCATGAGTTTTTCACCGCCACAAGACCCGCCGACAACGTAAACCGCTCGAGCAGGATATTGTGTTCCAAGGCGAAACTGATGTTGGTACGGTTGAGACCATTGGTGTAGTCGCAGTCGGTCTTATGAACATGCTTGGGGTTGTCGAGTGGCTCGCCAAGTGTGGTGCTCACAAGGTCTTCGTTACGCAACTCCGCCGAGAAGGCAGTGCGTCCGAGCTTCCAATCGAAATAGGAATTGAGATTCACGCCATAAACATCGGTACGGTGGTAATTGTAAGCCACACCATACGAAAGTCCTTCGGGCTTAACACCGTCAAGTCCACGGAAATACTCAAAACGGTCCATGTTCCTGTTCCAATACATAGACGGTTTGAAGTGGAACATGCCACGCTTCGTCTCCGCCTGCACGGCTGTGTAGGTTTTGAAGGTGTGCTCAAACTGGTCGTCAGAACCGGTCCCATAGAAAGTATTGGACCCAAAGTCGCGACTGCTAAGCCCGGCATGCCAACCCACTTTTATATCACTATCCTCATAGCCACCCTGATAGAAAGCCTTGCCACCATAAAAATCAGCATTGAGCTTTCCAGCTTTGTTGCGGCTATAACCATCGGAACGCATGTAACTGCCCGACACGCGATTTGTCCATTTTCCAGACGTAATGTTGAGCGATGCTCCACCATTGAGGTAGCCATAACTTCCGCCATCAATATGGGCGGAAACATTGTTCGTCTTCTCCGTCTTCGTAACAATGTTTATGGCACCGAGCAACGAAGAGGTGCCAAACACTCTTCCAGCAGGTCCTTCGAGCACTTCTATTCGCTCTATGTCGGCCACATCAACTGGGAAATCGAAGGCGTTGTGCCCTGTCTGCGGGTCACAAATATTAACACCATTGAGCAGAACTGTGATTTGCTCATAATTGCCGCCTCGGATGCTGATATCGGTCTGCGCGCCAATGGGACCACGCTGTCTAACATCCACACTGGCGATGTATTTCAGCAAATCGTTAACACTTTGCACTGGCGCACATTGAATTTCTTTGTTGTCCAGTACAGTTACCATTCTCGCCGCCTGACTTCTCGTCAACGGTGCGCGTGAGCCTGTTACGCTCACTTCGTTTAGCATCACCTCGCGCTGGGTGGAAAGGGTGTCTGGGCGAAGTTCCTTGGTGCTCACTCCCTCAGCCTTGGCATGAGAGACTGTGGCAACGCTCAAGGTGCCCACAAGAACCACCTTACCCAAGCAGGCGAAGAGTGCATAGCCTTTGTTAGTGAAGCGTTTAAACTTCATCGGCTCGCACAATGCCATGGGTTTGTTGTACATAAATATGAAATAATAAATAAAAAAACGAGTGCAAAGGTACGAATTCTAAACCACACCCCCTTGCTTTTCTTTGAGAAATGCAATACATATGGATATCTTTAGCCTAAAACATGATGGCTTTGCCAACAAATATTGTACCTTTGCAATACCAAGACGTTTAAAACAAAAAACCATGAAATTCATTGCTATCATCCCAGCGCGCTACGCTTCTACGCGTTTTCCGGGAAAGCCATTGGCTTTATTAGGCGGGAAACCCGTCATTCAGCGAGTTTACGAACAGGTGACACGGGAAATACCTGAGGCATGGGTAGCCACCGACGACGAGCGTATCAAGGAGGCCGTGGAATCATTCGGCGGAAAAGCCATCATGACCAGCCCTAACCACAAGAGCGGCACCGACCGCATAGAGGAAGCGGCCGAGAAGATCAGCACCGATGCCGATGTCATTGTGAACATACAGGGTGACGAGCCGTTTATACAAGCGTCACAAATCAAAACGGTATGCCAACAATTCGACGACGCCTCCACGCAGATTGCCACCATCGGAAAACCATTTGCCGACATGGAGAGTGTGGACAACCCCAACTCGCCCAAAATTGTAACCGATGTCAATGGATTCGCACTATATTTCTCAAGGTCTGTAATTCCATTTGTGCGTGGCAAGGAGCATGAAACATGGCTTAGCGAGTTCCCGTTCCTAAAGCATTTAGGCATCTATGCTTACCGACGTGAAGTGCTTCGGCAAATCACCCAACTTCCACAATCGTCATTGGAGAAGGCGGAAAGCCTGGAGCAGCTGCGCTGGCTGCAAAACGGCTATCGCATACGAGTGGGGGTGACCCATGTGGAGACAGTTGGAATCGACACGCCCGCAGACTTGAAGCGAGCTGAACTCTTCCTCAAAGAAATTAACCAAAACTCATAAACGAAAAAGAGAACCCTATAGTTGGGTCCTCTTTTTCTTTTATCTTTATATTTTATCTCAACTTCTTCACTTGTGCCATCGGCCTTATCCTGCAAATACGGCAAAGCAAAAGGCTTCAACCTACAATGTCATTATAGAAAGCTAAAGGCATGGGGCCTTACGCATTCCTCATCTCATTAAGAAGGTCCTTCTGGCGTTGCGAGAGATTAGTTGGCAACTTCACGTTATAGGTAATTATCAAATCGCCAAACGTACCGTCACCTCGGTCATAGCCCTTGCCACGCACACGGACTTTAGTGCCATTCTGCGTTTCGGGCTTAATCTTCAGTTTGAGCTTGCCTCCATTACTCAATTGGATAATGATCTGACCGCCCAACAATGCAGTATAAAGGTCAAGATTAACCGTAGCGTTCATCTCACCTGTACTCTGGCGCGCTGTTGAACGTGAACGGGACGAGCCGCCCATTCCACCAAAGAGATCCTGGAAGAAACTAGAGAAACCTCCTCCACCGCCAAACCCAGAAAAATCGAAACCCTCAAACGGAGATCCACCGCCTGCGCTTGACCAATGATAACTGCCACCACCACCTTGCTGGTTAAAGGCATCAGCCGATTTCCAATTCTCGCCATATTGGTCGTATTTCTTGCGTTTCTCAGGATCGCCAATAACCTCGTAGGCCTCTGTCAAAGCCTGGAACTTAGCCTTGGCCTTAGGGTCATCTGGATGAAGATCAGGATGGAACTGCTTAGCGCGCTTGCGATAAGCCTCACGAACATCTTTTTGTGGAATGTTCTTATCTACTCCTAAAATTTTATAGTAATCAATGAATGCCATAATTAGTACCTCCAGTTCTATCTTATATACACTACAAGTCATAGCAAAACATGTGCCACAAACTTGAATTTTCAATGGCAAACAGCAAAAAAGAATAGCCAAAGCCGACCATAATCCAAATCACAATATACAAAAGAATGCCGAACCCAATAGGATTCGACATTCTTTGTTACGTTAGACTATGTCTATTATGCCTCTGCAGGAGCCTCCTCAGCGGTGGCCTCGGCAGCCTTAGCGGCCTCAGCCTCAGCCTTTGCTGCAGCCTCGGCAGCCTTCTTCTCAGCCACCTTCTTAGCAATAGTCTCATTGATCTTCTTCTCAGCCTCGAGCTCCTTAGAAGCAGCATCCTGCTTAGCCTTAGCTACGCTGTTGCGAACAGCCTCGAACTTCTGGTCCTTAGCGCTCTTCCAAGCCTCGAACTTCTGCTGGCAAGCGGCCTCGTCGAAGGCACCCTTCTTGACACCACCCTTCAAGTGCTTCATCATGTAGACACCTTCGGCCTTCAGGATGTTGCGGACAGTATCAGTGGGCTGTGCGCCATTCTCGACCCAATAAAGGGCGCGCTCGAAATTCAAATCTACAGTAGCAGGATTGGTGTTAGGGTTGTAAGTACCAATTTTCTCAGTAAATTTACCATCACGTGGTGCTCTTGCGTCAGCGATAACAATGCGATAGAAAGCATAAGCCTTGTGACCGCCACGCTGCAATCTGATTTTTGTTGCCATTTTGTTTAAATACTTTTAAATTAGGTTTGAATTATGCTACCAACTCGTAATAGCGGATGCAAAGGTACAAACATTTCAACGAACCTACGACTTTCTCTTCGAGAAGAATAAGTAAATTAAGTTTTATTAAGAAAGAACGGCTACTATAAGAACTAACGATTGAACATAAAAAAAGCGCAAGGCTATTAACCTTGCGCTTGAATATTTAATGTAAGATGTCAACTATTAGAAGAAGAGATAACGATTATCCACAACCTTCGCATTGACATACAACTCGTTCATATAGTTGCCTGCATACTGCATAGCCTTCTGGCGAAGCTTCATCTCCTGCTGCTGCTCATTGTATGTAGCAGCGTTCTTAGCACGCTTCACTACCTGGAACTGGTAAACACCAGCCAAGCCCTTTACGGGATGAGAGCAGAATGCGCCTGCCTTTGTAGCAGAAACAGCACCACTCAGAGCGGGCTCGCTTGCGCCAGTAGCCTGAACGAAGACAGGAGCAGCGAAGGTAACCTGGTTAACAGTGGAGATCTGGGCACCCTTGGCCTTAGCTGCGGCGATGCTCGTAGCCCCCTTTGCCTTAGCCATCAACTGCTCGGCTTTCTTATCTCGGATAACCTCCTGCTTGACAATCTCCTTAACCTGAGCATCATCGAGACCACGATAGCCTACAGGATGAATCTTATCGAGAATGACAATCAAGAGATGGTCGCCATTGTTACCACACTCGTACATCTTAGAAACATCGTTCTCGTTAGCGTCGAAGAGCCATTTCATAGCATCGCGTGTTGAGCGAATGCCCACCAAATTGTGCTGGGTAGTTGCGATATCCTTTGCTTCCTGCACGCGATAGCCACTCTTTGCGGCGTTCTTGGCAATAGCGTCTGCTGTCTGGTTAGCACTTGCGAATGAGCTGAACTTATTGAAAATAGCTCCACGGGTTTCCTTAGAATAGTCGATGGTCTTCTTTACCACAGCTGCGGTATACTTATCAACCATATTCTTTCGATCAAGTACCTGAACGATCATATTACCCTGTGTCATCTCAATGTTCTTCACTTCCTTCACACCAGAAGTGAGCAACGTGTTAAGATAGTTCTTCGTATCCTTATCCATCGTGTTAGAAGACTCGTACATGCGAGAGGTGAGCCACTGCTCCTGACCTTCCTGACCATACTTCTTAGCAATGGCTGCAAAGTCGGCACCAGCATTCAAAGCATTGACAATGGAATCGGCACGTGTGTGAGCCTCTTCTGCTGTGGTGCCACCAACCTGAATGGCGCGGAACTGGACAGAATCGGGAAGCTGCTGCTTAGCAACCAGCTTGATGACGTTCAGAGTATTGTCTTGCGCGTTAGCAACTGGACCGTAGGTCTGACCAACAGACATAGAGTCCAAACGAGCAGCAACATCCATGGGATAAGCACCCTTAGTAAGGGGAAGACCCAAATATGCTACCGACGAAGTAGACTTACGAACAACTTCTGTGGGGTCAGCAGCCTCTGCCAATTCAGCGGCATAACCTTTGAACTCCTTCATGAGCTCAGCACGGTCTGCAGCAGATGCTGTAATCTGAACGTCAACATAACGAATATCGCGAGTCTCAACAAACTGTTGGAAACGTGGCTTCAGTTCATCGTACTTAGCCTTCAAGTCACTATCAGAAACCTTAACCTGAGAATCAGAAATTTTCGAGTAAGGATAAGCAGCCAACTGGATCTGGCTTTCCTCTGTCTCATCATTGAAACTCATCTTGGCCTCAACAGGGTTCGACAAGAAGCAGTGAGCCAAAAGACCATTGTACTTCTGAATGAGAAGCTGCTGACGAAGTGACTTCTCGATGAACACCCAATACTTATAAACCGTCTGCATCTGCTCTGCCACCTGAGGATTCATGTTGGCCTGAGCGCCCTTATACTGAGCTAAGAACTGCTTGAGCTGATTTGCATCGAAACGACCCGTCTGACGGTTCACGAAAGGAGTAGAAAGAAGCATCTGGTTAGTTCCCTGATTGAGAACATCCTGCATCTCTTGGTCAGTAACAGTGAGACCCAGCTTCTTGCACTCATTTTCCACGATCTTGTACTGAATGTAGTTCTGCCACACCTGATCGCGAACCTGGTTCATTTGGTCGTCGTTGAGGTTTTCCTGACCCTGCATCTTCATGGCCTGCTGAACCTCTTCTACGAGCTTGGCGAATTCCTCATAATTGATTTTTTCACCTAACACTTCACCGATCTGCTGGCGTTGGTTGTTGCGAGTCGACTCGCAAGAACGGAAAGCCTCCTCGGCAATAAAAGCAAAAAGGCCCAAGCCGATAATAACTATCAGCGTAATGCCTCTGCTTCTGATTTTTCCTAATGCTGCCATTTGTTTTTATTGTTTTATTTTATTGTTTTTATTCTCGTAAGGTTTATGGTTGCCCTCTGCATAACAAAAAGCGTACAAATTTACTAATTATTTAGCAAACACGGCAACTTTTCACCAAGAAAATGAATGATATAGCGCTTTTAACGTGACTGTTACAGCGTCATGTGTCGATGTGTAAGCGTACGAGTTCTATTTTCGTCATAGTGTTCTTGATGATCTTGAAGTTGAATTTCCCAATCTTCACGTCTTCGTTCAACTTCGGGAAACTGCGATATTCATGCAGAATCAAACCACCCAACGTCATATACTCATCGCCCTCAGGAAGATTCACGTCGAACATTTCGTTGATCTTGTCGATCTCCAAGCGTGCCGAAAGAAGGTAATCACCATCCTCCAATTGTTTAGCCACGTAATTATCCGTATCGTGCTCATCCTGAATGTCACCGAAAATTTCCTCCACAATATCTTCCAATGAAACGATGCCGCTGGTACCACCAAACTCATCGACAACAACACCCAAACTCTTTTTCTGTTGCAAGAAGATTTTCATCAATCGCTGTGCAGGCATGGTCTCAGGCACAAATGGTAATGTGCGAACATTATCTTGCCAACGCTTCGGGTTATGGAACATCTCCGAACTATGAATGTAGCCCGTTATATGGTCAATGTCTGACTTATAAACAATAATTTTGGAATTACCGCTTTCCACAAACTTCTGCTTTAACTGTTCCAAAGTGCAGTCATCCATATCAACCGCATTGATTTCCGTTCGAGGAATCATACAGTCACGCACCTTCGTATCAGGGAAATCGAGGGCGTTTTGAAAGATCTTCACCTCATTATCAACAGCCTCGTCGTTTGGAGCGCTGTCGATGGATGATTGCACAAGATAATCGAGGTCGACCTTTGTAAAGCCTTCCCCGTCATCCTCATCGGTCACCTTGATACCAAACATACGCAACTGTAAACGCGAAAGGAATGTGGCGAACTTGCTAATAGGCCACAAAATGACGTAAAAGACAAAAGCCAAAGGAGCAAAAAGAGCGAGTAACAGATTAGGGCTGCTCTTGAAAAATGTCTTAGGCAAGAACTCGCCTGTGAACAGCACAACGATAGTGGAAAACACCGTATCAAGAATGACACGCGTAGCAGGATCGAAAGGCTTAAACAATGTGTTGTCGAAAATATCGGCAAACAGAATACCATAGATGACAAGTACTATGTTATTGCCCACCAACATCGTTGACACAAAACCATTAGGGTGACGATAAAAGAACGAGATAAGCCTTTGCGAAATGCCGTTTTTCTCCTTATCCATCTCCGCCAACATTCTGTTGCTGGAAACGAAAGCAATCTCCATGCCCGAGAAAAAGGCACTGAAGACCATCGTTACAAGGATTTCTATAATCAGTGATATATCAACTGTCTGTTCCAAAATAGTAGCGTTAGAATTATATTGTTACGATACAGCCATTTATTATGATTGCCCCTTAAAAGGGATTTCTTTGTTAAGCCACGCCAATTAATTGTTGCGATATGGCAACATCTGTCCACGCTGCTTCATCAACAAGGAATCCTGCGACTTTCGAGCCGAGTCGGTAGTCGACTGCCCTGAGCCACCAACGTCTTCCCTATCGAACGAACCCTTAGAGTTTGATACATAGTACTTAGACATCCTTTCATCAGAGCGGAAATAGGTACCCTGTAACGTGCGTTCTGGAGTGACAAGACGCGAGAAGGTATAAGAATACAATTCCTGCCTAATTTCATCCCAAAACAACTGCTCACTGGAAAAGCGCAAGCCATCCTTAGTCAATATGCGCACACGAGAGCGAAGCTCCCAAAGCCTCTGCTGATCATAATAATATGCCGTGTCGCACTGGATATAAGCCTCTACATGGAATTTCTCATCAAACTGTTCCAAGAAGAGTCCCTTGTCGAAATACCACCGAGAGGGCTTTTTGTTCTGATTGACTTCCCAGCGTTCGGTCACAATACGATACTTAATGACACCCGAATCGGAAATCAGCGTGTTAACTCCATAACTTACCATCATAGGCACAGAATCGCGATCACTAATCGCGCCCGCCGTATGCTCCATAGGTTGATCGCACGAGGTCAGCACAAACGACACCACCCATGGTAAAGCCAAGAGGCAAAACAATTTCTGTTTAAACAGTCCTCTCATCATGATTGCAGACAAACGATTACTTCACCTTCCACTTTGCGAACCAACGCTCATTGAACGTCAGGCCGACATTAATACGGAACGTATTGTCAGTAATGTAGTTCTTAGCTGTCTGTTGAACCCATTGGCAACTAATATTAAGGATGGAACGGTTATTCCACTTGTTGACAATCGGAAAGCCAAAACCAATGCTGGCACTCATTTCTTTGGGGCCATCCTGCCCATTAATAATATAATAAGGTGTGGCATATGACACTCCTGTACGATAATGAACACGCTGCAAGAACCTCATTCCATACTCTTGAGGGCATATCTCAGCACCCAGAGTAAACTTATGACGGTCTTTATAGAAGCCGGCTTTCATCGAATAATCGTTCATAGTAGCCCCCGATGTCTCATAAAAAGGTGTCTTTACACTGCCCCACTTCTGAAGAGTATAGTCAAGGCCCACCTTGATGGCATTGTTATGGTCATACATCAAGCCGGCTCCGTAAGTTGTCGGAAGTTCGAGTTCCAAATCAGCCTGTCCAACCTTTGGGAAACGGGTTGTGTCTGCAACGCCAGTCTGTGCATTGTTAGAAATAATCTCCATAGTAGGCTTACCACCAATCTTATGCCCCAAGCCATAAGTGAAACCCAATGTCAGTTGGTCCTTCTTTGTCAAACGGGCCGTATATTGCAATCCGAAATCGACCTTGTAGCTTCTCACATCAGCCATGTAGTTCTTGGTCAACGAGTTGGCGTAGCCATCGCTATAACTATTCACGACGGTCTTCGTGTACTCTCCGTAGATGTAACTTCCATTAACACCAACCGACAAACCTCTCACGGGTTGCCATCCAACACCAAGATAAACCTGATGGATGCCGCCATTTCCACTATAGCTATTAGTAGCCACAGTGTTGTTATCGTCTCCCACCTTTTGAGTCAACAAATAAGAATAGCCCACATTCGTGAACGGAATCAATCCAAAGCTAACACCCACATGCTTGAAAGCCCTAAAGCCCGCGACAACATATTCAAAATCCGCATTTTGCGCGTTCTTCTTGTTGCCACCTTCCTTAAAGTTCGTCAACTGCCCGCTCAAACCAGCGTCAAAGATAAAAGTAAGGCTGTCTAATGCCGAATAAGAAGCCGGGTTGGAAAAGTTGATTTGGTTATGCTCATGAAAGCCGAGCCCCAATCCGTTCATTCCACGATTGAATCCTGCCGTCTGGTCGGATAATATGCCCAGTCCATACTGGCTATAGGGAGAATTTGTGCCACTTTGGGCATAAGCGCCACCACAGAACATGGCCATCACAACAGCTGCCGATATATGTTTTCTCTTCATAAAAAGTACGGATCAAGTCCTTTTTCTTTCACGTTATTTATAATTCAACTGCAAAAGTATTGAAAAAAAACGATATAAAAGCAGGTTAAGTGAAAATAATAAGGTATTTTTGCATCATGAAACGTTTCAAAGACTTTTTCATAACTATTTGTTTGGTCGTTTTAAGTTCGTTAACAACCTACGCACAAACGCAAGTCACCAACGAATCGGCGCGACAAACAGCAGCCGACGACATCACCATTAGCCTGCTCACTTGCTCGCCAGGAAGTCAGGTATGGAGTTTGTATGGGCACACCGCCATCCGTTTCCAAGACCCAGCCCACGACGTGGACTTGGCTATCAATTACGGCATGTTCAACTTCAACCAAAAGAATTTTATCGCTCGGTTTGTATTCGGGATTACCGACTACGAAATGGGCATCGAACCTTTTGCGTTTTTCCTGCAGGAATATGCACGTAATGGGCGTGGCGTAATTGGCCAACGCCTCAATCTAACAACAAAGGAAAAAGAAGCTATTGCCGATGCACTAAACAACAACTACAAGCCGGCGAACCGCGTTTACAGATACAATTATTTTTACGACAACTGCACCACCCGAGCACGCGACATTCTTGTCAACAACATAGACGGGCGTGTGACATATGACACCAACAACGCAGTATCCCCGTCCTATCGTCAGATGACACATCAATGGACGGGGAAACACCGATGGTCGCAAATGGGCAACGACCTGCTTTTAGGTGTTAAGGCAGACGCGCACACTACTCGCACGCAACAGCAATTTCTACCCGACACGCTTCGCAAAGACTTCGACCACGCCGTGATAGTAGCCCCCAATGGCACACACCGCCTATTGGTCGACTCCACCTACACTGTGCTGCAGCCTTACCCCTCCTATACAGATACGAGCAACGACATATGGGACGACATCAGTCCAATCATGATTTTCAGCACAATAGCACTGCTGATATTCGTGTTGGCATTGCTGGAACTCAAACGAAAAAAGCCATTTTGGTTTATCGACGCCACACTATTGACAACCGACGGATTGGCAGGTTTGATCTTGTTCGCCATGGTTTTTTCGCAACACCCTACAGTAAATCTCAACTTACAGATATTGCTCCTGAACCCATTGTCTATCATATTCGCCTATTCCATTATACGTCAGCAGATTAAAGGACTATGTCACTGGTATTGGAAAGTACTTTTAGCATGCTTGGTTTTATTCCTTTTAGGCAATATTTTTCAGGATTATGCAGAGGGCATGAACATTTTGGCATTAACTTTGATGGTAAGATGTATTATCAATATAAAAACATTACGCACAAAAGGCAAGCAACCCGCATGAGATACATAGCAATTTTACTCGCAGCACTCACCACAGCTGAGATGCAAGCTTTCCAGCTTGCACCGCGATTGGTCGTGAATGTCACCATTGACCAGTTGCGAACTGATTATATGGAAGCCTTCGCCCCACTCTATTCGCAAGGCGGCTTCCGCCGAATGCTCAACGAGGGACTTGTCTACGACGGAGCCAGCTATCCATTTTCTCCCGTCGACAAAGCGTCTGCAACCGCATCGTTATCCACAGGCACTTTCCCGTTTTATAATGGCATTATCAGTAGCCGATGGCTCGACCGTGAGACCCTGCACCCCGTGTTTTGCGTTGACGATTCAAGATATTTCACTTCGGCCGACCGACTCAAGACATCAACCATTGGCGACGAGTTAAAAGTCAATTCCAATGGCGCTGCAATCGTATATTCGTTTGCGGCCGATCGCGAATCTGCCATTTTGTCAGGCGGACATGCAGCCAACGGTGCTTTTTGGATGGACAAAAATGGCGAATGGCAAGGGTCTTCGTATTACAGCAACACTTTGCCAGAATGGGTTAGGGCACATAACCGCTTGCACCCCAAACACCCCACCAACACCAGTTTTACTAACAATGACGTCATTGACGCATCCCTAAACGCCATCACACAGACTGCCATGGGAAGGGACGACGTATCTGACATGCTGTTTGTCAATCTCTCTGCCACAAAGGCCGACAAGACCCCTGTGACACATTGGCAGACAGAGATGGAGAGCGTCTATATGCAACTCGACAAGTCATTAGAGCGACTTATAAGCGGTGTCGAGAAACAGATAAGTCTTGACAGGGTGCTCTTTGTTGTCACCTCTACAGGTTACACCGACGAGACGGCCACCAATGTAACCCAATATCGCATTCCGACAGGCACGTTCTACATAAACCGTACTGCCTCACTGCTCAATATGTACCTAAGTGCCATCTATGGCCAAGGCCGATACGTGGAGCAGTGTTACGGCAACCAGATGTACCTGAACCATAAGCTCATTGAGCAAAAGCGTGTAGGCATGTCGGAAATGCTAACCCGCAGCCAAGAGTTCCTTATGCAAAACGCAGGCGTAGCGGACGTCTACACCAGCGAGAGATTGTTGGCGGGCAACAACGACATCATTAAGATCCGCAATGGCTTCAACGCAACTCTCAGTGGCGATATCATTATCGATGTAGCCCCTGGATGGAAATTGCTCAACGAAGACACTCAAGAAACATTCACGAGCCGCGCAGGCTTTGTGCCATTCCCCATCATCTTCATGGGTTCAGAGGTTGCTCCCCAGCGCGTACCAACAGCTGTCACTACCGATCGCATTGCCCCAACGGTAGCCAAGGCCATCCGCATACGAGCTCCGAACGCATGCACATCGGCACCTTTGTTTTGACCATTTCCTCGTTAAAACATCAAGTGCCATTCTTCACAATTTTGCCCCACCTTGCGAATCGACAACCATCAAGTCGCAAGGTTGGCATCTTCCGAATTACCACAAAGCGTCCAACTAAATACGAACAGGAGCTATTGTTAATGGGAAGATTGTCAATAATTAGGGCACAAACTACAATTAAACCCGCTATTTAGTGTATATTACGGAATATAATTCGTAATTTTGCACATGAGAAAGAAAACAAAAAAACAATACATAATGAATTTCAACAAGATTTTAAAGTCATTGTTTGGCGACAAGTCAACACGAGACATGAAGCTCATCCAACCCTTGGTGGAAAAGGTGAAGTCTGTCTATCCCGACATCCAGAAGCTGAGCAACGACGAACTGCGTGCCAAGTCTAAAGAGATCCAAGCCTACGTACAAGGCGCAGGAAAGCCCTACCGCGAAAAGATCGCGGAACTGAAGGCAAAGATCGAAGACACTCCCATCGATGAGCGCGAGCCCATCTTCGACGAGATCGACAAACAAGACAAGGAGATGCTTGACGCTCTCGAGAAGGCTCTTAACGAAGTAATGCCTGTGGCATACAGCATCGTGAAGGACACGGCTCGCCGTTTCAAGGAGAACGCCGACACCATCGTTACCGCCACCGACTTCGACCGCGAGTTGGCCGCCAACCCAGCCAACGACTTTGTCACCATCGATGGCGACAAGGCCATCTACCATAACGAGTGGACAGCTGGCGGCAACAAGATCAAATGGGACATGGTCCACTACGATGTACAAATATTCGGTGGCATTGCCTTGCACCAAGGCAAGATTGCCGAGATGGCCACAGGTGAAGGTAAGACCCTTGTCGCCACGTTGCCCGTGTTCCTCAACGCCCTCACAGGAAACGGTGTTCACATGGTGACGGTCAACGACTACCTCGCCAAGCGTGACTCCGAATGGATGGGCCCTCTCTACGAGTTCCATGGACTCTCAGTCGACTGCATCGACAAACATCAGCCCAACTCGCCTGAGCGCCGCAAGGCCTATCAGGCCGATATTACATTCGGTACCAACAATGAGTTTGGTTTCGACTACCTGCGCGACAACATGGCACTCTCACCCAACGATCTTGTGCAGCGCCGTCACAACTTCGCCATCGTCGACGAGGTCGACTCTGTGTTGATCGATGACGCCCGTACTCCGCTTATCATCTCTGGCCCTATCCCCAAGGGCGACGACCAGATGTACGAGGAGTATCAACCATTGGTAGAAAAGCTCTATGAGGTACAGCGCAAACAGGCAACCGAGTTGTTGGCAGAAGCTCGCCAAAAAATTACTGAAGGCCGCAAGGAGCAAGACAAGAACAAATCGCAGCAATTGTTGGAGGAAGGTTTCCTTAGCCTCTTCCGCTCTTACAAGGCTCTGCCTAAGAACAAGGCCCTCATTAAATACCTCTCAGAGGACGGCATCAAGACGGGATTGCAAAAGACCGAAGAGACCTACATGGAGAACAACAACCGCCTGATGCCCAAGGCTGTGGCTCCCCTTTACTTTGTTGTCGATGAAAAGCTCAACTCAGCCGACCTTACCGACAAAGGTACAGAATGGCTGGCCAAGCAGGTCAACGACAAGGACCTCTTCGTGCTTCCCGACATTGCCTCACAACTCTCAGCATTGGAGGCCGAGACCTCTCTGAGCGACCAGGAACGCCTCGACAAAAAGGACGATCTGCTCAACCACTACGCTGTGCAAAGCGATCGCGTACACACGCTGCAACAGTTGCTCAAGGCTTACACCATGTTCAACAAGGACGATGAGTATGTCGTCATGGATGGACAGGTGAAAATCGTTGATGAGCAGACGGGCCGTATCATGGAAGGCCGTCGATGGAGCGAAGGCTTACACCAAGCCGTTGAGGCCAAGGAGCACGTCAAGGTTGAAGCTGCCACACAGACCTTTGCCACCATCACTCTGCAAAACTATTTCCGCATGTACCACAAGCTGGCTGGTATGACCGGTACAGCAAGCACAGAGGCTGGCGAGTTTTGGGATATCTACAAGCTCGACGTGGTTGAAATTCCCACCAACCGTCCTATCGCACGTAACGACATGGACGATCGCGTTTACAAGACAAACCGCGAGAAATACCGCGCCGTCATCGAAGAGATTGAGGAAATGCGCAACTCTGGCCGCCCCTGCTTGGTAGGTACCACCTCCGTGGAAATTTCCGAGCTTCTGTCGAAGATGCTTCGCATGCGCAACATCCCCCATCAGGTGCTTAACGCCAAACTCCACCAGAAGGAGGCACAAATCGTTGCTGAGGCTGGTCGCAGCACCAAAGGCATGGTAACCATTACCGACGAAGACGGCAACAAGCATCAGGAGGAGCGTATGCTTGGCGCAGTAACCATCGCAACCAACATGGCCGGTCGTGGTACCGACATCAAGTTGTCTGACGAGGTGAAGGCTGCAGGTGGCTTGGCTATCATCGGCACCACTCGTCATGAGAGCCGTCGCGTCGACCGTCAGTTGCGTGGACGTGCTGGACGTCAGGGCGACCCTGGTTCTTCTGTGTTCTACGTTTCACTCGAGGACGACCTCATGCGTAAGTTCGGTTCTGAGCGCATCGCCAAAGTAATGGACCGCTTGGGATTCGAGGACGGCGAGCGTATCGAGAGCTCTATGATCTCAAAGAGCATTGAGCGCGCCCAGAAGAAAGTCGAGGAGAACAACTTCGGCATCCGTAAACACCTCCTTGAGTACGACGACGTGATGAACAAGCAGCGCACTGTTATCTATGAGAAGCGTCGCCACGCACTCATGGGCGAACGCATCGGCATGGACATCGCCAATGTCATTTGGGATCGTGTGGTGAGCATCATCGAGAAGAACGACTACGAGGGTACGAAGGAAGGCTTCTTGAAAGTGTTGTCAATGGAGGTGCCTTTCACCGAAGAGGAGTTCGACAATGCCAACAAGGCCGATTTGGAGGAGCGCGCATTCCAGGAAGCCATGGCTGCCTTCAAGCGCAAGACCGATCGCATCCAAAGCGATGCTTACCCTGTTATCCAACAGGTATACGAGAATCAAGGTCAGATGTACGAGTTCATCCTCGTCCCCATCACTGATGGTCGTCAGGTCGTGCAGTTGCGCGTTAACCTGAAGGAGGCCTACGAAACCGAAGGTAAGAACATCGTCAAGGAGTTTGAGAAGTTTGTTATGCTCCACATCATCGATGATGATTGGAAAGAGAACCTCCGCAAGCTCGACGAATTGCGCCACAGTGTGCAAAACGCCTCATACGAGCAGAAGGATCCGTTGCTGATCTTCAAACTGGAGAGCGCTAAGATCTGGGATGAGATGATCGACGAGATGAACGACCGTATCGCCAGTTTCCTCATGCGCGGCCAAATCCCCATGATGCAGCAGGAAGAGGTGCGCGAGGCACAGCCCGAGCAACACGCACAACGCTATCAGGAGCAGAAGACCGACCTCGACGAGGTGGAGCAGGCTCAGCGTCAGGCTGCAAGCCAAGACACGCGTGAGCCGGCGCAGCAGGTTCACCACCAGCCCATCGTTCGTGACAAGATGCCTCGCCCCAACGATCCATGCCCTTGTGGTAGCGGAAAGAAGTTCAAGAACTGCCACGGCAGAGGACTGAGATAAAGCGTATTAACGGCAAACCACAAATCCATAACATCATGAAAATAGACATCCAATCATTAAAGAAAGTCTTTGGTGACAAGACAGCTGTAGACATTCAACAGTTTCAAATAAACCATGGTGACATACTTGGACTAGTGGGAAACAATGGCGCAGGAAAAACAACACTGTTCCGCCTCATGCTCGATTTACTGAAAGCAGAGGAGGGACGAGTGTTGTTCACGCCATCTGCTTCGATTGCCGACAACGACGAAACCACAGTCATCAACCCAGCCTCTTCCGAAAACTGGAAGCCGCTAACAGGAGCTTATATCGACGACAGCTTCCTTATCGATTTTCTTACCCCTGAGGAGTATATCGACTTCATAGCCAAGGCCAATGGGGCTAAACGTATCGATTGGAAACACATCGACGACCCAGAAAGTCCGATGGCTCCTTTCCTTGCATTCACACATGGAGAGATATTCGGACAGAAAAAGCTCATACGCGATTTCAGTGCTGGCAACAAGCAAAAGGTTGGCATCATTGCCGCAATGTTTACGAAACCGGAGTTGGTGATCCTCGACGAGCCATTCAACTTTCTCGATCCATCAGGACAGAATATCTTGAAGAAATTGCTCTTGAGCTACCATGCATCATCTCAGGCCACTATCCTGATAAGTAGCCACAACCTGCAGCATACCGTGGAAATAAGTTCACGCGTAGCGCTTATGGAAACGGGCCGCATCATTGAGGATATCAATAACAGGGACGGAAACGCAGGAAAAGCATTGGAAGAATACTTTATGGTTTAATACACTATAAAGTTATATAAGCAAAGGCTTACGCTTTTATCACAAATGTGATTGTGCGTAAGCCTTTGTTTGTTTTATGCCAAATACTTTGTTACAGCAGCTAACTATCAGCGAAACAAACCGTACAACTCTGCCGACATTTCCCAATATGCCTCGTCCTTACACGATGCAAAGTTAGAAACCGCAAGCTTCACACCCTCACGCAACGAACGAAGATTCTCCATTCCTATATGTTTATTCGCCTCGTCAGAAACGACAAAATGGACCAACGCTTCCAGCATCTCGTAGGCAACATCATAGCTACCGGCCTGGAAAGCCATATTGGCAATTCGAAGATTCTCACATTGAACAGCATATACATTTTCCATACATCATCAAACTTGTTTTATTTGAACACAAATATAGATAAAAAATCTGAGACCACCCAACTTCACTAAAAAAATCCCAGTTGAGACCAATAATAATATCACAACTGCCACAGATATGAGAAATCAGCTTGATGACCATAGGTAAAAAAACTAACAATCTACATTGAAAACTACATTGTTTTTCAGAACAAGCGTGTCTTTAGTTTCAAATATGCGATTCTCAGCAGACATTCATAAGTAATTATACTTCAAGCACTTACGGTCAAAAGCACAAAATCAGCACCAAAAAATCCTCAATTAACATTGCGAAAGATGCCTTTTCGCAATGCGAAACATGCCCAATCGAGTCTCAAAAGATGCCCGATCGAGTCTCGGGGAGGTATCTTTCGCAACTCCATACATGCCAAACGCCAAAATGATTGCTTAACTTACGTCACCCGATTCCTCAAAAGTCGTCTTATCCTTCTCTAGTTGCCGCAACAACCACGACAAACTTTTCAACCAAAAAACAAGACAACACTCTATTCCAGGAATTGTTGCATCAAGAACGCTAAAAATGCTCCAGCAAATACAACTCATAATAGTCTACATACAAAGAGACTATAACAAAAGGCTTGATGCCCCATCGTCTATGCCAAGCTGACGGGCTATGCAAATTTACGACAAGTGCTCTTGCCATTCAATAAACATTTCCTTACAGGGGTTTTATTTCTTAAGAAATTGTTGATTGAACGGACAAGAGCACTTAGCTATACCTATGACAGTCGGCTGTTATTTGGCAAACAAACAGTTCCGATTATGTCTTAGATTAACGTATGGTTACCTGCGTAGCTCCATAGCCATACTCCTGAAACGAAGCGTCCTGATAGGTATACGTCTTGTATTTATAGGTTAATTCATGAATGAGTGCACGACGAAGTACACCTTCACCCTTGCCATGTATAAAGACTATCTTCTGTCCCTTGGAACCGGCATAGTCAGCCAACGTATCGCGGAACACCTTCAACTGGTAGTCGAGAATGTCCTTGGGCGACAGACCAGCGGTGGTATCAAGCAATTCCTCAGCATGAAGGTCCACAACAATAATATCTTCGTGATGGGGAAAAGACGAATGCTTGCGTTTGCCCTTGCTTTGGTCGTCACCATAACGACGCACCAACTGGTCGCGCTGCTTCTGGGTAGGCGCCTTAGCCTCGTCGTCCTTGCCGTTCCTATACATCTCACGCTTCAACTGCTTGGGGTCGACCACCAAAGAACGAGCAGGTTGGTCGTTGGCAATGAGAGTGAAAAGCAGACAAGGCGAGTCGAAGAACTGGCTATCTTGGAAAGTGTGTACCTTGTAGAATTTCACGGGATCTACACGCAGCTGCACATCGACGGCTGGTTTCATGATATATGCCTTTTCACGCTTATACGAAAGAACTTGAACAGCCAAACGGTCGAGTCGGTTAATTTCGTCCCTGCCAATCTCATCCAAGAAGAGTTTAGTGTTAGGCTCTATCTCACCCTGATATTTCAGGTTCCAACTGTTTCCTTCAGCCGAAGCAACGGCGCACTGCATGAAGTAGTTGCTGTCGTTAACAAAATACACCTCGAAACGCGGATTGGTAATCTGCTTGACGTCTAGCGGCACAAAAGCCAAGAAAGCAGACAATTGGTTGCCACCCTTACGCTCTTCCGCGGGACGACGGAACGTTATCTCCTTCGTATCGTCGAGCTCATCGGGAACCTCCATGTCGATCTCCTCGTCCTGACCATCGCGAAGCATAGAGGTAATGGAACGATGGCCCTTGCTAAGAGGAGTCTCGCTGGCGCGCTGCGCATCGTTCTCTGCCTTGCGGTTTATGGCTCGCGCCATGCTATAGTCGTCTTGTTGCACCACAACGACCTCATTAATAGGTGTAGGGATTTGGAATCCGTCCTCATCCTCCACCAAAACGATGTTCTTTCCTTGGAAGCCAGCTACTTTGCCGCCTCCCATTTCGCTCAGAAATCTTACTTTATCTCCTATTTTCATAATCGCCAAAATGTGTGTTAAGGTATCAACAAACTAGAGTCTCCATAGCTGAGGAAGCGGAAGTCGTGGCTAAGCGCATAGTCGTAAACCTTGCGCCAATCACCCTTTAGGAAAGCGCTCACCAACAGCAACAATGTGCTTTGGGGTTGATGGAAATTGGTGACAAGCATCTTAACAATCTTGTATACATAGCCAGGAGCTATGATAATCTGCGTACTCGAGTGCAAAGCCTCAAGCCCATCTCGATTCAGATAATCGAGAAGGTTACGAACAGACTGCTCCACACTGACAGGCTCACCATCGACTAATACCAATCCTTCCTCATTATGCGGAAGATCGTAAGGCTCCCATTGGTTCACATGAAGGTCTTCCTCTGTGCACTGTGGATTCATCGCCAACTTCACGCCCATATAATATAGGCTCTCCAAGGTGCGTACACTGGTTGTGCCAACAGCAATGACGCTGCAGTCGTGTTGTAAAAGTCGTTCAAAGGTATGGCGATGCACCACAATGTATTCGGTGTGCATGTGGTGATCCTCGATCTCAACACTCTTGACCGGCTTAAATGTCCCAGCACCAACATGGAGCGTTACTTCATCGCGTACAACACCCTTCTGGTCTAAGTCGTGAAGCACAGCGTCGGTGAAATGAAGGCCTGCCGTAGGCGCGGCCACACTGCCCTTAATCTTCGAGTACACCGTTTGATACGTGGTTTTATCGCTTTCTTGCGTGGCGCGATTGAGATATGGAGGAATGGGCAACTCACCCACAGCTTCCAAAATTTCGGCAAAGTTAACCTCTGGGTTATCCCACTCAAAGTCAACCCAATAGTTGGTTCCTCCACTCTTCTCCATCGTCTTGTTGCGATCCATTGTGGCAGAAAGTGTCAATGCCTTTCCCTTGATCTCAAAGTCGCGCATCAATGGTCCTTCCTTCCACTTCTTCAGGTTACCCACCATGCAAAGCCAACTGCACTTACCAGTAGTTTGGAACATCTGCTCGTAATCGGCAGGTAACGCCGGTTCCATAAGAAACACCTCAATCAACGCACCCGTTTCCTTGCGGAAATGCAAACGGGCCTGAATGACGCGAGTATTATTGAAAACCATAAGCGCACCTTGCGGCAAATGGTTTGGTAGGTTAAGAAACACATCGTCGGACACCTCGCCATGCTGATAAATCAGCAACTTGCTGTGGTCGCGTTGTTGCAAAGGGAACTTGGCGATGCGCTCATCGGAAAGTTCGTAGTTAAAGTCACTAATATGAATATGTTTCGTATCTGTCATATTGGATATATGATTAAAATAAATGCATAGTATAAAGAGACAAAATCATCAGCATAGCCACTGTGAGAACCATGACAGCAATGACCATGTCGATATCGTTTTTGCTATACCCCGTACGTGTATATTGTGTAGAAATGTAATTCAACTTGGGGCTTATCCTCAAATAGACTTTATAGAAAAGCAGATAGGCCAAGCAACCCGACACAGCACCCCACAGGAAACCGCATAGCACGTCGCCTGGATAATGAAGACCCAGGTAAAGACGGGTCCATCCGTTCAAAAGCGACCACAACAACATTGCAGCCGTAAAGGTTCTATTACGAACCAAAAGGGTAAAGAAAACCGCTATCGACATGGTGTTGGCGGCATGGGCCGAGAAAAAACTGAAGCCCGAAACCCTATAATTTCCTGCAATATCGACAGCATACTTGAGCAAGGGATCGTTGCAGGGACGGGGGCGACCAACGAGGGGTTTCACCAATCCATCGGCCACACCATCAGCGAAAAGGATGCACAATGCAGCGCATCCCACAACCAACATAATCTGTGACATAGTCTCATTGTTCTTCATAACAAGCACAAAGAGGGCTACATACAACGGTATCCATGTGATACCTGTAGTCAACAACACAACGAAGTTGTCGAGAAACAACGATTCACTTCCGTTAAACCACGTCAGCAATTCTTGATCAAGGGCTATAAGACTGTCTATTGTCATTGCCATTCAAAGAGTTTGGTTGCTGTTTGTCAATACCTCGCCATTCATTCAGGCAAGAGAGGAACGTGATGGATCCTCAACGACGCCAGCATATTTTGATTCTTTACGATAATACAGTTAGGTTAAGCCCACTTTAGATGTGCTCCAACTGTGATGTGGGCAACCATCCCTCACGTCCATCGGCCAACCGCACACCACTCCACTCCTTCATACTATTATCAGTAATATCGACACGCGTTCCCTCATGAAGCACAAAGGCGTCAGCGCTATTGGCGTTAGGAGTCTTCTTTACGGTGACCGATGGGGCCACGATGATAGCTCCGCAATGGCTTTCCATCATCTGCTTTTGTTGATAAGCAAAGAGGTTCGATAACAAAAAGACTACCACGAAGCCAATGCTTCCAAAGAACCCGACCTTGCGAACACCAAGGTAAGGAGCAAAAAGATATGCCAAAAGCAACAGCAACGCCAACACCAACGACACCACTGAGAGGGTGGCCCAACTGTCCACACCAGCAAGGTTAACCAATGCGCGATACCATGTAACAAAGAACATTTCGCTTTGTGGTGTTATCTTGTCGATGGTCTTCGAACGTGCAAACTGCAAATTGAAGCGTATATCATCATCACCTGGTGAGAGCAACGATGCGCGCTCATAGGCTAAAATGGCTTGAGTCAAACTGTCCGAGCGAAAGTAAGCATTACCCAGGTTATAGTATAGGCTGGCCGAAGTGCCTCGTTTGAGCAACTCCTTATAATCGGCTATCGCCTGTTGGTAATTGCCTTTCGTATAGGCGTCGTCGGCATTCTGCTTCGTAACTCCCCATCCTGCCAATGGAAAAAATATGGCCAATAGGGTAAACAATAATGCGCTACGCAACGCGCGATCCTTATGTATACTCATATTTACGTTCATCATTTTCTCTTCTTCATTACGTTTTCAATCTCAGTAATGGCCGTCATGGCATAATTGAATGTCTTCTCCTTATTGCCCTTGGGGTCACCGGGAGCATAACGCTCAAACTCGCATTCATCGAGGGCAGAGATAAATCGTGTAACCGTTAGGTCATCAACGCCATGCTGCTCAAGCTTTGAAGCAATATTCTCACGTGTAAGTTGCTCAACATGCATGTTCAGTTTGTAGCTCACGTAGCCCCACAAAGCACGCAATACCTCATCGTAGAACGCGGCCGAGTCGTTGGTAAACATCAACCGACTGGCTTTCTTCAAACGCTTGCGAGCTATGGAATTGGCCTTCTTACCACGCATCTTTACAACATTGGCATTGTCGATGGCACGCTTACGGAAAACGAAAAGCAACACAAAGAACATAAGCAAGAGACCAGAAAGGGTCAGCCAATAGCGCACACTTCCATAAAAGAAGTCGCGTGTGCCATACTGCGTGCTATCGCCCTTCATGATATTATGGATGTCATTATCCTTCAAGTTGTCAAAACTCTCAGCAGAGTTTTTTCCATCTCCCTTGGCCACCGTGACATTGAACGCTTGCGTCTTGATGGTCTTATAGGCATTTGCATCCGTGTCATAATATGTGAACTCCACAGCGGGAATCGTATACTGACCCTGGTTGCGGGGAACAACCAAGAAATCATAGATCATGTTACCACCCAGACCAGTGGATGTTAACTTGGTCTTGTCGGTAATCTTCGGATCATACTTGTCGAAATCCTTCGGGAAGTTCACTACGGGCTGCTTGATCAATTTCAAGTTTCCTGTTCCTCCGACAACTACTCGAAGCGTGATGGGGGAACCCGCCTTGACCTCTGCCTGATTAATCTGCGCAGATATGTTAAAACGTCCCACGCCACCCGAGAAGCCTGCAGGTTTCTTGGGAAGCGGATCAACCTGAATGCTCAATGCGGGAGCAACAATGTTACGCTTGACCTCAACGTAGCCAGAACCTCCATTGAAGAAAGCCTCAAAGGGGTCGACGGCACGATTCTGCTGAACGACAATTCCCTTGAAGGTAATGCTTGGAATCTTAAGCTTACCTGTCATTTGAGGATACATAACATATTGGCTCCACGTCACCGCACGGTATGATTTGCCATTGATACGCTCCACATGGAAACTCTTTTGCTGAGGCAAGGGAATCTCTTGGGTATGGAAACCTGTCAGGTCGGGCATCTTTCCCTCCAACTGAGTCAGGTCAACCAACGTGTAAACCTTATAAGTAAGCAATACGGGCTCTTGTTCATGCACACGATGCTTGTTTGCCGTCACCTTAATAAAAAGATCGTTAGCAGAGATGTGTGTGCCTGCAGCTTGCATCGATGGGGCGTTGCTACGATCCTCGTGCATCTTAGGTGACGAGCCCCTGCTTGCGCTACCCGTCACCGTAACCTTGACAGCCCGAGAAGAGACCATCTTGCCATTTACGCGTGCATGGGCCGCGGGAATGACGTATGAGCCAGGCTTTGCCGCATACAAGGTATAAGTGAATGTGATGGACGATGAACTACTGGTGTGTCCATTTACCATCTGATAGCTCGATTGCCTTGACGTGTAAGGGCCAGCAAGCACTTCCAGTTCATCAGGAATATTACCTGCCCGGAAATCTGACACATCCTGCGTTTTAATAGTATAGGCCAAGCGGAAATTCTCTCCAGTAGCCACATGTGTGGGAACAGACACCGAGATTTGCGCCCTTCCAACCACAACGCCCCACAAGAGGCATGCCACCAATAGTATGTATTTTAAACGTCGAGTCATCATCTTCATATCACCAATTCTTCTGGAGTCTGCGGCGCTGAGCCGATTGTTGCTGTTTCTTCATGCGTTGCTGGGTGGCCTTTTCTTCTTGAATGGCCGCGTTGAGCAACTGTTCAGCATTGTCCTTGCTCATCTTCTCTTCAGCCTTTTGGGGCGAAGATTGCTGCTTTTGTTGCTTATTTTGCTTTTTGTCTTTATTCTTCTGTTTCTGCTGTTTCTGCTCTTGCTTCTTCTGGTTCTTGTTGCCGCCACCCTTTTGATTCTTCATTTGGCGTTTGCATAGTGCCAAATTATATCGGGTCTGATTGTCAGAAGGATTATTCCTCAGACTTTCTTTATAGGCCTCAATAGCTTGGGAGTACAGTTGATGGTTCTGGCATATCACTCCTATATTATGATAGGCCATCGCCTTTCTTTTCTTTGCGGTTTCCGCTTTGCCCGCTTTCTCCAACAGAGCAATGGCAGACGAGTCCTTCTGCTGCATGAGCAATGCGCAACCCAAGTTATACATGGCTTGCGTATTGTTCGAATTCTTATCCAAAGCTTTGCGATATTCAGTCTCAGCCTGGGCGTATTTCTGCTGTCTGTATAGTTTATTGCCGCTGCGCACATAGTTGCGATCAGCCTGTGCCATGACAGGTAGACATCCTATCATCATGACAACCGATATCAACAAGTGGGCAATTCGTCTCGTTTTCATCATCCGTTCTTTTTAAATATTCTCCAATTCTTGGTCAAAGGATTGCGTGCCTCCAACAAACAAACGTCAGCAATCAGCAGCAATAGCACAATGATACCAAAGGCTTGGAACTGCTCATCATACTCGCTATAGATAACAGAGTTGGTTTCTCCCTTCTGCAGTTTAGTAAGTGCATCATTCAATTCCTCCTGAGCGTCCGATGTGTTGTCTACATGAATGTACGTGCCACTTCCAGCCTTGGCAACCTGTTGGCACATGGTTTCATTCAACGCAGACATCACGACCTGTCCGCTGGCATCCTGCATGTATCCGCCTTGGCCATCAGGGATGGGTGAGCCTTTCGTGCTTCCCACTCCAAGAATAAAGACATTGATACCCTTCTTGCGTGCCTGCTCTGCAGCCTTCTCCGCCCCACCTTCATGATCTTCACCATCTGTTATAACAATGATGGCGCGCCCCACGTTCTCCTGTTGGGTGAAACTGTGCATAGCTACTTGTATGGCGCGGGCAATGTCAGTGCCCTGAGTGCCTATAAGGGAAGGGTCGATGTTTTGCAAGAACATCTTGGCCGACACATAATCGCTTGTGATAGGCAGTTGCACAAATGCGTCACCAGCAAACACGACCAGCCCAACCTTATCGTTTGTGAAATGGTCCACCATGCTTTCCACGAGCATTTTACTCTTGTCCAATCTACTTGGAGCCACATCCTCCGCCTTCATCGAGTTGGAAATATCCATACAAATGATGGCCTCGATGCCGTTACGCTTCTCATGCGAAACTTTTGTACCCATCTGCGGACGTGCCAACATCAACACCAAGACAGCCACAGCAGCCATCTGCAACCAGAACTTAACCGTCGGGCGATACTTAGACACGTCGGGAGCCAACTGCGCAAGAAGGTCTGGATCACCCAACTTTCTCAGTTGTTTTCTTTTCTTACGCCAACTGGCCATCCGCAGCAAAAAGAATAGCGGAACAACCAGCAAAAGCCAAAAATATATAGGGTCTTCGAATCTTAGCATATCTTCCAATTATAGAATAACCTTATCTTTTCATGCAGAGCATTGTCTTTCTTATCATCTTTGTACGGCCCCTTGTAAACAACTTAGGATTTATCACCCATTGTTCTCAAATCCATGAGGTTACGGTAAACGCCTCAAGACCGTATTTCTCAGCAGTATCTCCAGTAATAGTAGGAGGAGAGCGGCAATGCAGAACGGTTGGTAAGCATCGTAACGCTTAGAGAACCGCGTGACGTTCATCTTCGTTTTCTCCAACTTGTCAATATCCTGGTAGATTTGCTTCAACTCCTTGTTATTGGTGGCACGATAGAAATTGCCTTGCGTCAAAGCCGCAATATCGCTCAAAGTCTTTGTGTCAATCTCAACGGGGATATTCACATACTGAACTCCTCCTGCCACCGTCATGGGATAACGAGCCACATTGTTGGTACCAACACCTATGGTGTAGACTCTTATTCCCAACGACTTTGCAATCTGCGCGGCCGTCATCGGCGACAAGTCGCCCATATTATTGCTACCGTCGGTCAAGAGAATGACGACCTTGCTTTTGGCCTTCGAATCTTTCAAACGCGACACAGCGTTAGCCAATCCCATACCCACTGCCGTACCATCCTGTATCAATCCGCGTGCGGCGATGTCGGTACGTACATTGTTAAGCAGGTTGAGCAACGACGCATGGTCGGTCGTCATGGGGCACTGTGTGAACGCCTCGCCCGCAAAGATGGTCAATCCGATATTATCGTTCGGCCTTCCCGCAATAAACTCTGCCGCCACATCCTTCGCCGCCTCTATGCGATTCGGTTTCAGATCCTCAGCGAGCATCGATGTCGACACGTCCATTGCCAGCATAATATCAATGCCTTCCACCGTACGGTTGTCCCATGAGTTACGCGTTTGTGGCCTCGCCATAGCGATGACCAGCATAACAAATGCCATGCACCTCAGCAACATAGGAAGGTTGATGATGCGTACTCTCCAACTCTTAGGTGCGGTAAGATAAGCACGGGTGTCGCTCATGCGCATCGTCGGCTCACTCCTCTTACGGTATAGGAAGAACCATAATACATAAGGGATGAGCAGCAATAGCAGCAGGAAATATTCTTTGTTTGCAAATTCCATTTTACTGACTTTCTTTTACTTCGCCATGTTTACGTCAACAATAGATACACATGATAGCCCACATAAGCCACCAAGGCAACGATGATTGTGCCCAAGGCCCAAAGCAATCCTTTCAATGTAACCCGGTTCTTCTTCACCTTCTGGTCGTTCTCCGACAACTTTGGAGCAATCTTCTCCACAGTCTCTTGCTCATCCTGCTTCGTCTCATCAATGAAATTGACAGCGTTGACAAGGTTCAAGTCGTTCTCATTAATCAACGTTGAGTACTTGGCAAACTTCACCAGATCAGCCGTAGTGAAGAGCTCTCTCAGTTCGTCGAGCATCTTCTTGTCGCCATTTTCTTGCAAACGCCCAATGATTTCCGAAGACGTCATCTCCATGGCATTGAAGCCGAAACGCTCCTGAATATACTTTCTGAGTGTGTCGGTGAGTTGCGTATAATAAGCCTTTTGGTCCTCGCTCTGCTGCATTCGCTCGGCCTTGATTTTCTCAATGGCCGACAATGCGCGCTGGTGAGCCGGCACATGGCGCACTATTCTCAGCTTTGTAATGATGGGCTTGTTCTCTCGCAAGCGCACAAACAAATAGAAAACCAAAAGGGCAAGCGCCAGTGTCAGGACAGAAAGCCACAAGAAAGGTCGCCATTCTGACCACAGGAACGGATTGTCCTGCACGTCTTTGGGAGGATAATACTGGTTGGGATGCAACGTGTCGACATCAACCGTTATGACCTTCAACGCCGAAGTCCCACCCCGATAAGTCTTTCCGTTGACCTTCACGGGCAATGCAGGCAGCGCATACAAACTCTCGTCGAACGACGTAATGGTATACACACGGCATGCTTTCTGTTGTTCCTTTCCCGTCTCCACAGTCTTTCCATCGGCCACTGCGACCACCTCAACACCCGGAGTCACATATTGGTTGGGCTGCAACGTAGGCCACTCCAAACGTGCCCCCTTCGGCATCGTGACCTCCAATCTAAGATGAGCCTGCTCGCCAATGAGGATTCCAACGGAGTCGACCGTCTGCTCGACGACGACCTGAGCCCGTGCCTGAGAAGCACAAAGGATCAAGAGAAAGCCAAATATGTTCTTTAAATAGTTACTCATAGAGAATCGTGTAATCGTTTCCACCACAATCGTTTACGCCCTTTGTCTAAAGAGCATCATCATCGATTTAACGAAGTCTTCATTGGTGGCGATGGATATCCAATCGATGTGGCCTTTAGCGAATGTGTGCGACAACTCACTCTGATGTTCCATCCAATACCGCGTGTGGGCCAATCTCAGTTTCTTGCTCGACGTGTCGATGTATAGCTCATACCCCGTTTCAGCGTCGCGCACCTTCAGCAAGCCTACGTCCGGCAACATCTTTGCGCGCGGATCATAGACCTGCACAGCCACCACATCGTGCTTGCGATTGGCAATCTGCATCTCTTGCGAAAAGTTCTTCCGATCGTAGAAGTCGCTTATGACAAACGACGTGCAACGTCTTTTCATGACCCTCGTCAGGTAAGCCATCGCCATTCCTACGTCTGTCTTTTGGCTTTGCGGCTCAAAGCTCAGCATCTCCCTAATGATGTAGAGAATGTGCTTGCGTCCCTTTTTAGGTGGAATGTATTTCTCAATGCGGTCAGAGAAGAAGATGACACCTATCTTGTCATTGTTCTGAATGGCAGAGAAAGCGATTGTGGCAGCGATCTCGGCCGCCATGTCGCGCTTCATCTGCTTGGTTGTACCAAAGTCGAGCGACCCGGACACATCAACCAAGAGCATCACCGTAAGCTCGCGCTCCTCCTCAAAGACCTTTACATAGGGCCTGTGAAAGCGCGCCGTCACGTTCCAGTCAATGTCGCGCACATCGTCACCAAACTGGTATTCCCTCACCTCAGAGAACGCCATTCCCCTTCCCTTGAAGGCAGAATGGTATTGTCCGGCGAAGATGTTCTGGCTCAGTCCGCGCGCCTTGATCTCTATCTTCCTGACCTTCTTTAAAACGTCTGCGCTATCCATAATTAAGGCACCTCCACCTTGTTGATGATGCGGCTCACTATCTCCTCGCTGGTCAAATTGCTGGCCTCTGCCTCATAGCTCAATCCGATGCGATGGCGCAACACGTCGTGAGCCACAGCGCGCACATCCTCGGGCACCACATATCCGCGATGCTTGATGAAAGCATAGGCCCTTGATGCCTTTGCGAGATTGATGCTGGCGCGGGGGCTACCACCGAAGGTAATCATGTCCTTCAGGTCGGCCAAGCCATATCTATCTGGGTAACGCGTGGCAAACACGATGTCGGCGATATACTTCTCAATCTTCTCGTCGATATACACCTGGCGCACCACCTCACGAGCCTTCAGGATCTCGTCGGCTGTGGTTACAGGCGTCACCTTAGGCATAGAGCCCTGCAAGTTCTCACGGATAATCATCTTTTCCTCCTCAAGCGTTGGGTAATCGATGACCACCTTCAGCATGAAACGGTCGACTTGTGCCTCGGGCAACGGATAAGTTCCTTCCTGCTCAATGGGGTTCTGTGTAGCCATCACCAAGAAGGGGTTGGGCAACGTGAATGTCTGCTCACCGATAGTCACCTGATGCTCCTGCATGGCCTCCAGCAATGCGCTCTGCACCTTTGCCGGCGCACGGTTGATCTCATCTGCCAATACGAAATTAGCGAAAACGGGACCCTTCTTTACATGAAAGCTCTCATCTTTCTGAGAGTAGATCATTGTGCCCACAACGTCGGCAGGAAGGAGGTCGGGCGTAAACTGCACACGGCTAAACTTCACATCCACCAATTGCGACAAGGTCTTAATGGCCAATGTCTTAGCCAATCCGGGCACACCTTCCAAAAGGACGTGTCCATCGCTTAAAAGAGAAATCAATAACGAGTCGACAAGGTGCTTTTGACCCACAATGACCTGATTCATACCTGTAACCAGGTTGGTGACAAACCCACTCTGCTGCTCTATGAGAACGTTGAGCTCTCTGATATCTACTGATTCTGCCATAACAAATGCTATATTTTTGCTTATATTTATCTAATCTGCAAAAATACAACATTAAAAGAAGAGTAAAGAAACAGAGAGACTAAATAATATTAAAAAAGTTTCTCAAATCATATAATTTAAGAAACTTTTTCATTCGTCTAATAATGAGTGCTTAAGTGTTACTTCTTCAAGTCGAAGCCAATACGCACGCCATCATAATTCTTGCTAAGATCGCCAATGGTCGAAACGGTGGTGTTTCCGCTGAGCGAAGCCATGGTCTGGATAAGCGTCAGCAGCTTTTTCGACTCGAAAAGCACGCTGATGCCTCCGCTGTGACGTATGGCATAACCATTGAGCGTGAGCAGGAGTCCCTGCATCTTCAAGGCGCCCGTCTTCTCATTGAAGGTGTACTGGCCACTCCAGCTCTTGCCATTTATCTTAGCGGCGAACGTTCCGTCTGTGTTGAAGGTGACGTACGTGTTGCTGCTCTTGAAGCCCAACTTTGCGTATTCATCCTTCAGCTTCTCCTCAATTTGCGTGGCAACGATCTCTCCACCAGCGCGCGAAAGTGCGTTATCTGATGTGAAAGCACAACCAGGACCCGAGTATTTCCAAGTACCGTGAAGGTTCTGGGCCGACAGTTTGTCGAGTCCAATCACGCTGCTGAGCACATTGCCCAATGTTTCAGCGTTGGCTGCGCCACTGAGCACACTCCCCAACACCGACGCACCGGTGTTGCCATTCGTTGTGCCCGAACCTGCAGTGCCACAACTTGCCAAGAGCAAGAGCGACAGTCCTGCAAATACAGAAGATAATTTTTTCATTTCTCTCTTGTTATTTACTAATATTGATAAGTTTGTTGTTTCAACTTTCGTGCCGCGCCCCACCCTACTCTTCGCAGGTTGTTCTTGGCGCCACACTTCTTACAATTCGATGTTGTGTTGCTTCAATGCAGTCGCTGCCATTCGCTCATACACCACCCCCAAGTCGGCAAAGCGCACCAAGGCGTTCATGGCCGCATGCCTCACTCCGGTCGAAGCGCCCTGCAGGGCCGTCACCGCTTGGTCCACAAACTCGTTGATGCCTCGTTCGTTGGGTTCCTGCCCTTTCATGAACAGTCGTCCCAAGATGTTGTATCCACAGATTTGGTACACATCGCGCTCCTCAGCAATCCACCGATAAGCGATCTCGGGAGCGTAGGCCACGTGTTGATAGAGGTTAAACGCCTGCATTTCAGCCATCTCCTGTGTTTGTGTCTGTTCCATCCAGATCTCCGCCACTTCGATAGGCATCTTGTCGGCAGGCATAACGAGTGTGGCCAAAATCTTACACTCACGAATATCCTCTTTCCAAAGAGCGATAGCCAGGTCGTAGCTTTTTCCCAAGTCCTTGGCCATAGCCTTCAGTTGTATGAAAGGCACACCCCAGTTGATTTTGTAGCCTGCACCCTTTTCGCGCATCGACTGCGAGGTGGGTCCGCTCATAGCAAACCTGAAGCTGCGTTTAATCTCCTTTATCTTATTTTGCAACTCTTCTGTCATATTTCTGTTTGTTTCAATCGTTACGACAAGCGTCACCAAACGCGCAACGCCTACAACAATCCATACTCTCTTGAGTAGCGCAACATCTGATGGGCGTAACCCTCGGTATAGTCGAGCTCAACATCGATGATATTGCCGTCGGCATCCTCCACGGGTTTCATCCACGGATTGATAAATCCCTTGTATGGAGCCAAGTTGAGTTTTCTGTATCGTGCCAACACCTCCTCGTGAAGCACCGGATCGACCTTCACGGCATAGCGTTCCACCAAGGTCTTGCCAGCCTCGTAGTCGCCCTCGCTCTTGATGCGCTGAATTTCAGCGAGCAACTGAGCGAACAGCGTCCTCAATGCTGGGTAATCGTTGATTTTGACGTATGTCTTGCCATTTCGTTTAACGAGTTCCACCACATTTTTTCCATGCTCCAAGCACCAATGAGCTATGAGCGCACGGTTTCGCATGTGCGCTTCCTCTATCTGATGGCCCGGCTTGATGCGCACCAATTGGGTCATCAAGCCATTCATCATATAGGTGTAATACTGACTTTCGTAGGCCTTCGCGTCGGGCACCAGTCCCAGTCTCACCAACTCGGCGTCGGCAATGTAATAGAGCCCGAACAGGTCGGCGCGCGCCTCCTCGATGGTGCTACCATACGACTTAAGCGCATCCGAGGCAACGCCAGGCAACAACTGTCCGCTACCATGGCCGAGACACTCGTGAAGGTCGGTATGCAGATCATCGCACACATCACCGTATCGGTCAACAGCGGTTCGCGTAGGCTCATCAATCACAAACTCGTCATCGAATCCATTGCCATGGGCCGCTTGGTTGTAGGCTTCCGTCAGGTTTCCAATGGTCACACTCTTCGAACCGTAACGGGCACGGATCCAGTCGGCATTGGGCAGGTTGATGCCTATGGCCGACGCGGGATACTCGTCGCCTCCGAGCATGGCGGCACAGATAACGTGGGCTGTAACGCCCTTGACCTGCGGCTTTCGGAAACGCGGATCGACGGGCGAATGCTCCTCAAACCACTGTGCATGCGCCGAGATGGTTTCCGTGCGGCGAGTGGCTACCATGTCTTTATATTCCACTAAGCCCTCCCATGAGCCCTTGAGCCCCAAGGGGTCGCCATACACCTCGATGAACCCATTGATGAAGTCGACCATGCCTTCTTGCTCTTTCAACCACTCGATAGAGTATTGGTCGAAAAGGCGCAAGTCGCCTGTTTCATAATAGTCAACCAAAAGTCCAATGACCTTTCGCTGCTGGTCGTTCTCAGCCACCTCAGCCGCTTTCTTCAGCCAGTACACAATCTGCTTGATGGCCGCTCCATAGAGTCCACCCGTGCGATATAGCTCCTCCTCCAGACGTCCGTCGCAACGAACCAACTTGGAGTTGAGTCCCCACGAGGGTTGCTCATCGCCAGCCTCGGGATCCCTACGCTCCGCATAAAAGCGCTCGGCTTCCTGCTGCGAAACGCCACGATAAAAGTTGCACGCCGACGTAGCCACCAGGTCCTCACCAGCAGCCTGGTTCACACGCTTGGGCTGCACCGCCGGATCGAATATCACAGGGCACAACACCGCCAAGAGCGCGTCGGCAGAGGTGTAACCCACGCGTTCCCAAACGTCACGGGGAAGTGCGGCGACGACCTTGCGAAACCATGCCTCGCTAAATTCAGGCACAAACTTTTCGCAGCCGTAATGGTGATGGATGCCATTGGAGAACCACACGCGCTTCAGGTACACTTCCATACCTTTGAAGTCAGCAGTAGTGCGGTCCACCGCCTCATCCGTATAGACGGCCTCAAGCGTCTTGCGAATCAAAAGGTTGAATTCACCAAACTGGTCGGTAGTGATATCACGACCGACCAGTGTGGCTTTCGACAAAAAGAAGACATACTTCTTTTGCGACAAGGACAGGTTGCTAAATCCGGCGAGCCGATAGCGGAGCATTTGTAGGTCCGCAAAGCGCTCGTCGGTATAAGCAAATGAGGAATCGCTCATTACGATGTATTGAGGGATTAAATGGTTACTTTCGGCGCATTCTTCACACCCGGCTTGCGGCCGCGCTTCTTAGGACGGTCCTTCAACGAGGGGTGCTGAGCCAAGTGCTGCATCTTATAGTCGCGTGGCGTCATGTGGTTGATCTTAAAGAACGACGCATAGAACGACTGACGGTTTGAGAAGCCCACCATGTCGGAAATCTCCTCCATGTTGAGTTCCTGATAACGCTTATCGACCAGCAACGACATAGCTTCCTGAATGCGGAACTTGTTGACAAACGACGTATAGTTCATGTGGAATCTCACATTAACGACTGCCGAGATGTAACGGGTGTTGGTGCCCAAATCCTCAGCCAGGCGCTTTGCGGAATAGTCCTTGTCTTTGTATCGCTTTTCAAGAATGATGATGTTGTTGATCTTCTGCTCGAGCTCATCCATCAATTTCGGACTTACGAGAGAACGGTACGCAGCCTCTTTCTCTTTCTTTTCAGTGATATTATACTTAGCCATAAACATTAACGATTAAACACTCATTGTTTTTTGCAAAGTTAATTATAATTTTCCACAGTTTCGCCTTTTATGCATCTTTTTTTTCAAAAAAAAATATTTTAGTTGTTTTTTATTTTATTTTTACATTCTTTTCACGTTCAAACCATCTCATACTTCCACTCACAATCTATGCAAGTCTTATTTTTTAGACTAAAGAGCAACTGTTTTGTCCTAAGGAGCCCACTAAAATGGAATTACGAGGAAATGATGACGAAATGACGCGATTACCATTACAGAAATCTCAACAACAAGATTATCACTCGTTTATCCCCACATATCATTGAGACAAAACATGGTGGCAACTATGTGAGACTCTGCCCAAAACCTGCCACATGGCATGGAGCGGAGCGACCACCTTGAGGCGTCCACACATTCGACTTTTTGCATTTATGCATTTTCAGGGCACAATCGAACCACAAACGACCATCCGCATTTAGCCAACCTACGAATCTTTCACAAATAATCTTCTTACGTTCCAAAACATGCTTTCTATGGCTTCGCTAATTCATTAACAGTCAACGCTATGCGCACCACCTACACCTCCACAAGCAATTTTCTTTCCACCATCACCACAATCCGTACCTACCAAACAGACAAATGGCCAAGAGATAGCAAGCGTCGTTGCATCTCATGCCAAATTCTGTATTGATATGCGGTACCAGCAGCCTATCGTCTACGCTTGCACAAGTGCCTCTAATGCGAGGAACACAGCGGAAAAGCCTCGGAAAAAGCAGCCCTAAAAATCTCATTAAGGATACAACCATAATGCAAATAAAACACAGGAAGTAACACCTCAAAATAACACTTTTTGTAAAGAAATAGCGGCATTATGAACCCAAACGTCAACAAACCACATGCTTAAACCCAAATTGGTCATTAGACCGAAACAGGTGAATGGTTAGGATCTTATAGCTTCTTTTCAACTCTTGTCAGCGTTTCTTTCGGCATCTTGCTTCCAGTCGCGTTTCGCCATAGCCCGCTATGGCTTCACCGCGCCTGTCGCAACCTGCTCGAAACAAACGCTAACAAGAATTAAAATCTAATGACCGATTGGGGTTAAAAAGCAAAACGCATGCAAAATCTTCCCACGCTCCTAACGCCCCACCCATAGTTTCACCCCCTATGCCATTCCTAACGGAGGCTGTCTGGCATAACAAAAATACACGACAAACTACATTGAAAACAACACGTTTCTTTTGAATGAGCAAAAAGTTGATCGCAAATATGCGATTCTCGTAAGCTTTTCGCATCTCGCTTAAAATCAGCGCCTTACAGGATTATCATAAGATTTTACGCCTTCAAAACCACACTTTATGTTGCGAAACATGCTCAATCGAAGTGCGAAACATGGTCTTTCGTAGTGCGAAACATGCCCAGGCGAGGCTCGAGGAGGCATCTTTCGCAACTCGATACATGCCTAACGGCAAAGACGAAGTTTGATTTTGGCGCCTCTGTCGCACAAAACCGACGTTTTCGCTCTCTATTTCACCCGAAAACCTCAACAATCTTTTTATCAAAAAATCATGATAATACTCACTTCCTGCACTTTGCTAACGTTTCTTGATCACGCCTCACCCATAAGGCCATCGCGTACACAAATATTTGTCTCACGCACCCTTCACATATATAATAAGGTGTCACCTTTTTCGATTAAACGTACAAACAAGTCGCAAAGAATCACTACCTTTGCAAACAGAAACCAATGACAAGCATGAGAAAGACCATCATCGCCCTTTTCTTTTTACTGACAGCCCTGCTGCCCCAGTTAGCGCAAGCACGCCGCTATACGGTCGTTATATCGCTCGACGGTTACCGTTGGGACTACCCCCAATGGTACGACACACCCTTCATCAACTTCATGGCCGAGCATGGAGTGAAGGCCGGACTGATCCCCTCGTTTCCCTCCAAGACATTCCCCAACCACTACACCATGGCCACTGGTCTTTACCCCGACCACCACGGCATCGTGGCCAACGAGTTCTTCGACACAAAAACAGGCGACCGATTCGCCCTTTCCGATGCGAAGCAAAAGCTCGACCCACGCTACTACGGCGGCGAGCCTGTTTGGAACACCGCCGCCAGACAGGGAAAGCGCGTGGCCGTGTTCTATTGGCCTGGTTCCGACGTCAAGGTCAACGGTCGTTACCCCGATGTCTACTACGCCTACGACCGCAAACCCCGACTGACGCTGGACGAACGTGCCGACGGCATCATCAGCCAACTGAGTCTGCCTGAGAAAAAACGCCCCGACCTCATCATGGCCTACATGGAACAGCCCGACGGCAACGGCCACAAATATGGTCCACAAAGCAAGTTGACTCGTGGAGCGGTACTCTACGTCGACTCGCTCCTGCAGTCGCTCTACAATCGCATGCAGAAATTGCCTTACCACGCCGACATCAACCTCGTGGTGCTTTCCGACCACGGCATGGCATGGGTGCCTGGCGACCACACCGTGAAGCTCCTTCCCCACCTCAAGCCCGAGTGGTACACGGCCGTCTCGGGATCGGTTCCGGCAAACATCTACGCCAAGGAAGGCTGCAAAGACTCCATCTACAACGCACTTAAAAATGTAGACCATATCAGCGTGTGGAAAAAGGAGAATGTGCCCGCCTACCTCCACTATGGCTCCAACAGTCGCGTGGGCGACGTGGTGGTGAGCCCCGACCTTGGATACGTGGCCTACGACAAGCCAATCATCGCCGGCGGAACCCACGGATTCGACCCGCAGCTCTTAGACATGCACGCATTATTCCGCGCCATCGGTCCGGCCTTCTCTCACACGGAGATTCCCCATTTCCGAAACACAGACATCTATGAGCTTATCTGTCACCTTGTGGGCATCACGCCCGCACCCAACGATGGCGACCTCAACGAGATCAAGGAAATCCTGAAACCCTAATTGGAAAATCTACAAATCTCATAAGATACGAATACGCACATAACAGAAATCAGCCATGTTATCCTTGCTTATAATATGAAGAGTAACCGAAGGTCACTGGTGCGAAGCGAGGAAAGTAACGGGCGCGTGTACGACCCCACGCTTGCCCGTTTCCTCAGTCCCGACAACCACGTTCAGGCGCCCGACAACCGCCCAGATTTGTCCATCATGGTCTCCCGCACCTGAGCATCCATATCGACATGTTATTTTCGCTTCGGGTTCTTGTTGAATTTATATTGGATGCAGAGCATGAAATATGAAGGTAAGCTCAGTCGCCAAGTTTCCATTCTCGCTTGCGAGTTGACAGTCGAATATGTAGTGGAAATTTGGCGAAGAATGTCAAATGCTTTGGCGGAAATTAGGATATGTCCTTTGCATGTTGAATAGTCGAGCTGCGCATTCCATAATAAATTGTTTGTGCACAACGAGCGATCGGCATAGCCCCGTCGGCTATACATCTTTATGTCTGTGGAAAGACGTATTTTGAAAGGCAAATCCGCCTGTATGCTTGCGCCATAATTGAAATCCACATTGTGGATATTGTCATTACCATTTGTTTGCGCCTCACGCCAGGACAAGCCGCCTAATAGAGAAAACACAGACGAATGGGACTTATAATCCAACTTGATGTTTTGTCGCACAATATGTTGTGCTACAGTGCTTTTTTGATTATCTTTCATATCCACCCCATGTATATAATCGTAAGTTGTGCGAGTTTCAAGGTTCGTTTTCCGATTTGTCGTCAAAGCACGCCTGAAGTCAATGCTGTTATTACTGCTCCAATTGCCATTTATGTTTACAGGAATGTATGTGTAAGCGCCAGAAACGCTATTATAAATGGTATTCATTGCCACAAGATTCGCCTTGACCGAAATATTGGTGCGCAACATGACGAATTGCCCATGGGTACCAAACCTGGACCGAAAAGAGAGCGTTCCATTGTGAATTTGGCTTGGACGCAGATTCGGATTTCCCTTTTGCAAGACAAGAGGATTGGAGGTGTCCTCCATGTCCGTCATTTGTTCAAGGTTAGGTGAGCGCATTTTTGTGTCGTAATGAAATTGGTAAGCATCACGCCAATTGCGTGTTTCGTATTCCATGTCCACGCTTGGGTTAACCAGCCAATGGCGATCTGTGGGCTTGGCAATTTGCGCCCCGCGTGAATATGTTCCCTTTTGCACAGCATAATTTGCATCTATCAAGGCCGTCAATGAGAAGTACCTTCCTCGCTTGGAGTCATAATCATGTCGGTGCAAAGAGCCAATTACATGTTCCTCACTTATAGTAAGTCGATTATGCGGACTGTTACGATCATCACGTAGGCGAAAGTAGTCTGTTTGTGATGGCAATATTCCATTTTGGCAATAGTTCTCATCCCAATCCAATCGATAAAGATTGTTATCATCATGGCTGTGCTGTTGATGATGGGCATAACTAATATTGAGGTGCCAACCTGTCAAGAAATGAATGGCGTATGTCGCCTTGGCATTAAAATGATAGGAACATCCCTGTTCTTGCTTGTATCTATTTTGAACATCATCTTGCATATCCTCATTTGTGTAATGAAGCGAATAAAGACTATTCCTGTCGTTTTTGTATTTGCTCCACTGCCCAGAGGCATATAGCATGAGATCATCTCCCCATGGAAGCGTCTTGTGATAGTCCATCTTTTGCTCCACCATCCATTTATTGCCGACATTCGCATTGTCATCTTTGACGCGATTCACTAAGATGTCCTGAATTTGGCTACTTTCCACTGCACTGAAGACACTATCGAGAATCTCTTTAGTCCCACCCTTCATTTGTTGTGCAAACAAAGCGTTACGTGATAAAGACCAATTATTGACATCAGAATATTCAATGCGCGTGTCCGAGATGGCGCCTATGCGTTTCAATGCCAGGTGGTTATTGACATGAAAGGAAAAGTTTCTTTCATGGGTAAGCTCATTGCCATACCTGAACAAGTCGCCCTGTTGAAGAAATTGTTGTGAGGTCAGGCGTTGCTCCCCTTTGTCCCTATTCCATAGGAAGGTAGCATTTAGCACTTCCTTATATAATCCTTTCTTATCATCCACGAGCAGTTCTCCACCCACATGATATGTCTTCGCGTTTCCTTCTGGAGAGCTCATGTTTTCCCAGGCTCCGTTGCCTCCAGGCTTCCGTTTGTCATTGACATTATTGGCGTTTCCAAATAGTGAGAGTCTTGAGTTGTCGGTGAAACGCAAGGCAAACCCTCTGCCCAGCCAGCGTTCGTGCGTGCCGATGCCCGCTTCCACGTTACCCAAGTAGCCGGTGTTGTACTCTTGCTTCAGTTTGACATTCATAATATAATCTTGGCGCTCCACATCCTTTCCTGCCATTAGGCTGCGCTCGCTGCTTTGGTGGAAAAATTGCAGTTTGTCAACAGTATAATATGGCAGATTGTCGAGCATAACACGATTGTTCCCCTTGAAAAAATCTTTTCCGTTGAGCGTTAGGTAATCCACTTTTTTCCCATTCATGTAGATGTCCCCATTGTCCTTCAATTCAGCTCCAGGTATGTTTCTAACTAAAGATTCAAGCATAGAACCTTCGGATAACCGGAATGCTCTTGCGTCCACTTCCAAGGTGTCTCCTTTATAGCATAATTTTACCCGTGTGGCACGCACTGTCACTTCTCCTAATTCGGTTTCCTTTTCAGCAAAGATGCGTTTTAACAGCATTTCCGGAAAAGTGGCGCACCCGACAAACCCTGTGGAGGGCTGTGCAGATGCTAACCCAAAAACTATGTTGCCAAACGATACATGATTGTCCAAAAGTAGTACCTTTGCACTATGAATCAGAATGACAATATAAACATGTATGAAGGCCTCGCCTCATATTTCCTCCCCGAAGGAGTTCTTAAGTATTTTGAGGTGACAGACTTTGCAACACAGCGTACTTTGGACAAGGATGTTCTTTACACAACAGAGCTTCACATCTATCTGGATGAGCGCGACAATCGCAC